>VTLG01007767.1_pt1 | contig 29729 bp, 29 predicted proteins | sample 4694571 | NCBI WGS metagenome assembly VTLG01 (sample SAMN12604809, study PRJNA352737) | marine metagenome | biome: ENVO:00000447; feature: ENVO:00000209|ENVO:00000569|ENVO:01000036; material: ENVO:00002151; isolation source: viral sequences binned using virsorter ...
CTACCTTCCGACATGACCGGGCAACTTGCCAAGACTCGGTCCTGGCAGATTTCAAACGCCTTATGATTGAATACTACCAGCTATGGGACGATAAGGCCTGGAATGGCTCTGAATACTCTTATAAGTTTGCTAACGGCTCTGTATATCAATTTAGGGGTGCTAACTCTCCAGAGAAGCTACACGGCCCTAGAAGGCACATAGCACACCTTAACGAGGTCATGGAGATTAGCTATGATGCCTACGTCCAGATAGCTGCCAGGACCAGCGGTATGATCATTGCAGATTGGAACCCTAGTCTTTCGCAGCATTGGATATTCGATAAGGTCCTAACCAGGGAGGATGTAGTTTATGTTCACTCCACATATAAGGACAACCATATGCTGCCGGACATGGCCAGGATAGAGATTGAGAAGCTAGAGCCTACAGAAGATAATTATAAAAACGGGACCGCTGATCCCTGGGCCTGGAGTGTTTACGGCCTGGGCAAAAGAGGACGAAGAGAAGGCGTAGTCTTTCCTATGTGGGAGACTGTGGACCAATGGCCAGAGCCTCACAACTGCCAGCGTTACGGCTTCGGCCTGGACTATGGATATGCTAACGATCCGACTGCTTTAGTCGAGTGCTGCATCTTCCAGGACGAGCTCTGGATGCGAGAATGGCTCTATGAAAAAAATCTTGTGGCCCAGGCTAACCCCCTTTCGAGCGACATGGACTCTATTGAAGGGCACCTCCGGCTTTTGGGCGTCAGTCAACAACATAGAATACACGCAGATTCAGCGAGACCAGAAATCAATGCTGCTCTTAAAAAATCTGGCTATAAAGTTATACCGGTAAAGAAGACTAAAAACTCTATACTGTCCGGCATAGATCGCATGAGGACCCAACCGATCCGGGTGTATAAGACTAGCCAGAATTTACAGATGGAATTACAAAATTATATATGGGCCAAGAATGGCCGGGGCGAAACCCTGGCAAAACCCATAGACAAATATAATCACTTAATAGACGCTGCCAGGTATTGGGCGATGGGAGAGCTAGAGCCCATAAGAAAGAAGAGGGGTAAACGTGCGTCTGGATTAGCAAAATCGGCTTTAACATTATGGCGGTAATTTTAGAAAAACCAAAAGGACCAGAAGAGATAGAAGCAATGGTTACTCTCTGCCAGGAGGGCCTAGAGTTGTTGCCTACCCTAACCCTCCAGGAGAAATGCGAGTGGGCCTATGAAAACTTATGGTGGTATAATGCGTTCCGAGATGATGTGCCCTCCGGTTATGTAGCACTAGCCTGGGCCGAGATCGATGGTAAGACAATTCCACACATACATTTTGGCCTGGTCGATGAAGGCGATGTGCGAACTGTCACTACCGGGTGGCGACATTTGAAGAATACTGTGCCGGAAGAATACGATATCTTGGCGTATATAGGTTATAATAACTCAAAGATAATTCGCCTAGCGAAGATTCTTAGATTTGAAGAAACAGAAACAGAAAACTTATATATATATAGAAGGAAATAAATTATGTCATTTGGAGGAGGATCATCTACACCACCAGAAATGCCAGAGTATAAGGCACCACCAGCATTAGCTCCAGAAGTAAAATTTGAAGAGGATGCAGTTGAGGGTGCAACAGAGGCCGAGCGTAGACGTATGGCTGGACTGTTTGCACGACAAGGAACTGCTACATCTCGTGGATTGTTTGGACCAGGTATGGCCCGTTCAGCAATTTCTGCTGGGATGCTTTCTAATAAGCTGGGAGGTTAATTATGCCGTTAAGCCGTGAACAGAAAATTGTTCAAGGCCATGAGGCTTTAAAACAAAGGAAAGGGACCTTCGAGGAAAGCCTCGAAGATATCTCTTTTTATGTGCTGCCGGAATATGAAAACCAGGATGAAGTTTCCGAGGGCGATGACTATCCTTCCCGGCCATGCAGTAGTGTGGCTACTAATGCCAGCATTAAGCTAGGCGGTAATCTCTATAGCTTTACATACCAGCATGGACAAAGAAACTTTTCTTTGCGGTCTATGGACCAGAATGCTGGAGATCAAATGGAAAGCTGGTTACAGTCGGCTACCAATGTAGCAAACGAGGCATTACAGAATAGTAATTTTTCCGAAGCCTACGGGGAGATGTGTCATCTCATGTCCACTTTTGGCACCGGGTCCTTATCTGTAGAATATAATATGGCCCGTAAAGAATTGTTCTTTCGGAACCATCCAATCAATGGAAATTTATTTTTAATTGAAGATAGTTATGGCGTTATAAATGGATTCAGTCGTGAGATCGTATATACATCTGCTGCTGCTATAGAAGCATACGGGGCAGACAATCTGCCAATTGATATAGTGGAAGCAGCCAACGATCCTTCCCGGATCGCTGAGACCTTCACATTCATTCATCAAGTAACTAAAAATCCAAACTATGACTCGACTAAAATTAACTCAAAACAAATGCCGTTCCTATCTACTCACATTACTATGGATGATCCTACGATCGTTAAGGAGTCTGGCTTTAGGACAAATCCAATGGTGTTTCCACGCTTTATTAAAGTTAGAAATTTCCCTTATGGGTATGGTAGTGGACACCTGGCGTTGCCGAGTATTAGACAAATAAACCAAGCAGAAGATGATTATATTAAAGCAATTGAAATGGAGGCTTTTCCAACTACTTTCGTATCTGATGACGAAGCTGCGGAAACTGCTGAAATAGCTCCACGAGCTATCAATTATGTAGACATGACCCAGGGCCCTCCGGTCCAAATGAAAATTGGCGGTAACTCCAGGACTCTCCTGGAACGCATTGTTCAGCTAGGCGGTCAGATAAAAGAACAATTTTTTATCGATGTATTTTTATCTTTATCACAAAGATATAATACGGGCCGGACTGCTACAGAAGTTAATGAAATAACAGAAGAAAAACTTTCATCTATAGGACCTATGGTTTCCCGGTTAAGATCGGAGTGCTGGTCCCCAATGATTGAAAGAATTATTCAGCTGCTCATAGACAATGGTCAGATACCGCTTCCTCCTGGAGAAACCGAAAGTGATTTTAGAGTAGTCTATACATCTCGTATAGATTCTCAGCTGGCTTCTATTAGGGCCAATGAAACTTTACGAGCAGCTAATGAAGCTGCTGGTCTTCTAGCTCTCAAGGCTCAATCTCCAGAACTAGCAACTGTAGTTCGCCTGGAGGATGCTGCTGAAAGATTATTGAAGGACCGAAACTTAGATAGAGATTTTTTAATTACCAAGCGTGAAAGGGAAGCGATCCAGGAAGCACAAGCTGCTGCGATGCAAGCCGAGAAGGAGCAACAACAAGCTGCTGCTTCAATGGCACCTATTGATCCTAACAAAGCACCACAACCGGGATCGATTGTGGACCAGCTTAATAATTTAGGACCGCAAATTTAATTATGGCTAAACTAGACAAAGGACAAACTCGGACCTCTCGTATACATAGAAATATTGAGGTCCTTAATAAAATACCAGAGGGCCAAGAATTTCTCCAGGACCTCTTAGCATATTGTAGGCATGGACTATCTCCATTTGTTCCCGGAGCTCCGGATGTAACGAATTTCAATTTGGGTAAACAAGACGTTGCCCTTTTAATAACTAGGCAATGTGACAGTTGCCTAATAACACAAAGGATACCAACTAATGAGTGAAGAACAAGTCGTGGCCCAGCCACAAGAAACACCAGCTGCTGAATCGCAGCCGACTCCTCCAACAGTAGTAGAGTCAACCGCACCAGAGTCTAGGGAAGCCCCGGATGCCTGGTATAATTCTATAAGCGAAGAAGTCAGAAATATTGAGGGAGGATTAAATGTCCTGGCAAAATATAAATCGATGGATGAATTATTTACCGGCCATGTAAATGCCCAGAAAATGATTGGTGCCAAAGCCGAAGGAACAATAAAGTTACCGGGCGAAGAATCTACCGAGGAAGAAATAGATTCTTTTTATGACAAACTAGGTAGGCCCAAAACATCTACTGAGTATGAATGGCAACCACCAGAAGACTTTGCGGTGGACCAAGAAAAGTTAAATTTACGCAACAAGCAGTTTCATAAGGCCGGGCTTACTAAAAAGCAACAAGCAGCCGTTATGGACATTTATAAGGAAGAGGTTACCCAGGCTACCGAAAATTGGAATAAAGGCCAGGAAGAGAAAGCTAAAGCTACTGAGGCCCAACTCAGACATGAGTGGGGATCAGACTATGACACAAAACTTGCTGCTGCAAAACAAGTGTCTGACAAGTATGGATTAACCGAAACTATTACACACTATGGATTAGACTCCGAAAAAGGGGTTATAGATTTGTTGTATCAGCTTTCTTCTATGACATCCGAGGACACAGTTCAAGGCACAGTTGCTCCACTTAATCGTGCCCAGGAGCTACAAGATTTGAAAAATCATCCGGCTTACCGGGACAAGGGCCATCCGGATCATATTACAATTCTAAAAAGGGCCTTACAATTAAGAGGTTAAATCGTATATTATATGAAGGATACTTGGAGACAACCCTTTGGACCGGGTGCATGGGACCTACTCATGTAGAAAAGCCCCACAAGAGTGGATACGCAATTCGATTAGCATAAATAAATAAACTATAACTTAAACAAGAAAGAACATATCTTATGGCAACATTCGAACATTATCGTCAGCAATTTTCTGACAATGTAAGAGACTTGGCCGGTGCACCAAACCGATCAATTCTTCCGCAATTGGTTGCTCGTGAATCTCTCACGGGATCAGTTGCTTATCTGGACTTTGAAAAGCCAGATACTGCTAAAGGTGCTACTGACTTGAAAACAAAGGCTACTCGTGACGCATTTGAATCTGGATTAGATGCAAAAGGCGGTTCATTCACAAATGGCACTTTGGCTTCCTTCAATAGCATTTTCACACCGCATGACCAAACAGTCAAAGAGCGAACACTCATCCAACCTCAACTTATTGAGTATGGTCACAACTTTGATGAGGATGTAGACATCCTTAACATCGTTGACCCAGCTAACTCAACAGTTCGTAACATGATGAGAAATGTCTATAAAGATGAGGACAACCTTATCATAGACGCTATCAAGGCTTCGACTGTAAGTCGTGTAACTGCTTCAAGCACAAACGAAACATCACCAACTGACATCAGTTTCCCAACTGCTCAGAAGATCGGCTCTGGTGGAGGCACATTTGCTTCTCCTTCTGGAACCTTCCTTACTCTTGGCGATATCGGAGCAATTCGTGAACTATTTGAAAACGCTTATGTGGATTCAAAAGTTTACTGCTTGATCAGTCCAACAACTAAAAGATTAATGAGAGCTAACATCACAAGTCTGACTAATGCAGACTTTATTGGTGCTACCGGCATCTTTACCGGTGGTGGCCTACCCGATGTTGATGGAATTACATTCATCGCTCATCCATCTATCTCCGCTACAGAGTTCTATGCATTCAGTAGCGAAGCTATTGTGTTCAACACATTCAAACCACTTACTACTAGCCTTAACGAGATCGCAGTTCAGCGTAACTCAATCCAGGCGTATATTCGTGAGAAGGTTGACGCAAAACGTGTAGATGATCTTGGAGTTGTAATGGGATCAATAGCTTCTAGCTAACACTTAACCTGGTTTGCTCCCCCTCCGGGGGGAGTGACCTTTTTTGTATAATTATGGCGGGTAGATCGACAACATTATTAGAAGTTGCAAATTTGTCTCTTTCTCTTTTAGGGGAGGACCCAATAACCGATATTTCTACGCCAGATACAGAAGCCGGGGAAAAATTAATTCGCTGGTTTTATCAGTCTATAGATGAAGTTCAATCAGAGTATCTATGGAGAGAGTTAATGACTCATTCAGCTAATATAGCAGCTGATTCAACAAATCATTGGGACGATCGAAAAAGATATCCTCTACCTACTGATTGTTTAAGGCCATTAGGTTTTAGATTAACCGATAGTTCAAGTGCCTTGAATCCTTTGGTCCGACAATTAGCCGGATACGAAACTTTAAAATACGATATTGTTGGAGATTTCTTAATTAGTGAAATCGACAATAATGTAGATATAATTTACTTACAAAGAAACGACACACCAACTACCTGGTCCCCGGAGCTAGAAAGGTGTGTAGCGTATAACGCAGCAATCAAAGCCGGGCAAAACATTACAAGCGATGTTAACATCGTAAAAAATCTTATAGTATACTTTCAAACTCGTGTTGAGCCAAGGGCTCGTAGGCTCCAGGCGAAATACAAAACGAATCAGAAATTTCTCCCGGAGAACTACACCTATATTAATTTGGCTTACTAGATGGCAGAACCAAGATACATAAGAAAAAATTTTAATGCCGGGGAGATATCTCCAGAGTTAAGAAAAAGGACTGATCTTCAAGTTTATGCAAGTGCTGCTAATTCTTTGAAGAATGTCGATGTTACTCCCTATGGTTCAGCTGATCGTAGACTGCCGAGTCGTTACCTGGCAGAAATCGATCACAGTTTGTATGGTATTCCAATTAAATACATTCCATTTAAATTTAATAACCAGGAAGTTTTTCACATAGTATTCACAGACAACTCTGGACAATTCACAGAAAACTTTACCTATGCCGGAATGCTGGTTTTTAATGAAACCGGAGAGTTAATAGTTCAAACTCCGGAGGGCCAACAAAGACCTATATTTTCTGAAAAGTTTATTGAGCAATCAGCATACCAGGTAGCCGATGTGCCAGACTTACATTTTATCCAGGTAAAGGATTACATCTTCTTTACTTGCAAAGGTAAATACCCGGTAAAAAGTTTTAATCGGTATTTTAATAATTCTTATAATACAAATTATTTCAGATTAAAAAATCACACTTTTAACATAGAGCCTTTCCAGGATGTTAACTCTGATGACTCAATTACTTTAACATCGGACCTTGATGTCACAAGTAGTAATGATGCACGATTTAGAGGCACCTATAGTCCTACTGAACAATATAGTGTAGGCGATGTAGTTACTCCCCTTATAACCCAGGAGCAGTTATCTGGAGTAGATGTTATTCCAACAATGGTTGGTTTTACGAGTCGTTCTGGTTCTACCTCACGTTTTCAATATGACATCTACGTTAAAAATGTTGGGCTACAAATTGAATTTACAAGCACCGGACAAAGACCAGCTGAAGGTTCTACAGTTTATTTTGACAATGTAACAATAAAAGCTCCGGGTGGAGCTACCACGCAACTTAATGGGCCATATACAGTAACTTACCAAATAGAGAATAACCAAGACCTTTTAGTGGGTGGAAACTATGATTATGTTGATAGCAGAAACTCTATTTTTTCTGGAAGAAAATTTAGTATAGAAGAAATAAATTATAAGGTAACTCATAGCACCTCTACATCCTATAATAGTGGTGGATTGAGAATAACTCGATCTACAAGCAATCCAGGTCCTTATAATCATAGTAACTTAGCTGATACTTATGCTCCTACTGTAAGAGGATCAGAAGGATACTCGGTCCAGCTAAATGGAATCCCGGTATTTTCTTATAACGAATTTAACAATTATGCTTCTAACTACACATCAAATATTGATAACAATTTAGGAAACCCTTTAACCGATACCGCTAGTTGGAACCCTGGCCAACTGCCTTCTTCTTCTGCAATGTCGGCTGCCGGAACAACTGCTTCAGATTATGCTACTATTGCTGGTGGCACAATTACATCTAGCTCTCCAATATTTCAAATTGGTTGCGAGAATGAGGCCCTCCGGGTTCAGAAAGATTTTCAAGGTATCAGAAGGAAAGTAGATGCAACCAGCATGAGCTCTGGAGGCACCAACACTAGCGAGTTATTTTCTGCTATGGGTAATGTTACCCTTACAACTGAAGGAGGTTCCTGGGATGGTATTGTAGAGCTACAAGAGTCTACCGATGAAGGAGCAACTTTCACAACTATAGGTAGTGTTATATCGGAATCTTATTCTTCTAATGGATCACTTGATAGAACAATATTTAATCCTAATGCTATTTTACGAGTAAGGTATACCAAAGGAACATCAGATTCCGATCCAGGGGAAGATGGTTTAAATCTTACAAACCCAGATGTATTAATTTATAAAGTGACTGCTCCAGGGCCTCACTTTAACTACTTTAGAATTACTCAAAGAATTAACGATAGAGTAGTAAAAGTTTCTCCTATCGGATTAGTAGAAAATTTTTCCAATGAATCTCGTTGGTCACTTGGATCGTTTAGCGAAAGATTTGGTTATCCTTTTGCTATTGCAATCCACGATGAGCGAATGGTCCTGGGAGGGACTCCTACGCAGCCAACTACAGTTTTTGGTAGCCGGATAAATTCCTGGAGTGATTACACAATGGGAGACAATGAAGATGACCCTTATCAATTTACAATTAATTCAGATACCTACGACCGGGTAAGGTCCTTGCGTAGCTCGACTAAACTCATGGTATTTACTGAATCGGCCGAAATTACTATGGGAGCCAGCGGAGATACAGACGCTACAATCTCGCCTACAAATATAAAGGTAAAAACAGAGACTAAGTTTGGGGCCTCAAAGGTCCAGGCAGTTATTACCGCTGACCTGGCATTTTTTGTTCAAGGCGATTCTGAAAGAGTAAGAAGCTCTCAATTTGATTTTGTAACAGATAAATTTTTATCTAGCGAAGTTTCATTGTATGCCCACCACATTACAGAAAGCGGTATCAAAGAATTTGCATACATTAGAAACCCATATAGTGTTTTATACTTTTTATTAAATAATGGCCAGATGGCATCTTTTACTTATGAGAAAGATCAGTCAGTAAAAGGGTGGGCCAGGCATTTTATAGGTAGTGCTGCTGAAGGGACCAAGCTGCTATCACAAATAATTTCTATTGGAGGTCAATTTTCTGAAGTAGGAGATTACCTGGCATTATTAACTAAACGATTAAACGCTGATGGGACCTACTGCTATTATTTAGAGCACACCGGGGAAGAAAAAATACAACTATATAAAAAAGATTACCAGGACCTCCCTTACTACCAGAGCGATTACTATGATGGAGAAGAGCCAATCGGTTATTCAGTCTATGGAACAGATAGCACTAACGCTACCTCGTCCCGGCAAGGAACCGGATATTTTTACCCGGTATATGAGTTTAATTCCTTAAAGCTATATAGCACGATCTATAATGCGGAAACATCCAATCCGGGCCAGGAGCAACTATCTGATCTAATCAATCTACCAGGAAACAACTCAGCCCAACATAGCACACTTACCGAAACTAGTTTAGATGATTTTCCAAGCTATACAGATGAAACAAATTATTTAAAAGTAGCAGTTAACAATGATGATGGTAACGGCTTCTCAGCGTTGTTTAAAATTCAACTTAGAAATACAGATGGAACAGATACCGCATTTGATAGAATGCAAACAGTTTATAACGATGCAAACAAATCTGGATACATACAGTTTAAAGTAATATTTGACCACGCTAGTCTGGCAAATGCTGGTGCCACAAGAGCTCGTGTAGGTGCTCAAATAATTATGGGAGCACCGGGGCAAACAAATACCAACGCTCCGGTAAATGGAACCTTCCTATTTTCTGCTCAACAAATAGCAGTAAACTCTGCTTTAGGAAAAGTAGAAGAGTATTTTGTAATTCCTTTTGACCAGGCACCAGACACCGGACTTTCCACGAGCACAATTAACCAGGGCTTTGCTGCTGGTGCTAACAGTTTTTCTATTGGTATAAATATTTCTACAGACCCAACAACTGCTACCGGTGCCGAAGTTTATTTTGATGACTTTCTTATAACTTACAAAGATACAGTTCACACACATAACTTTGATAACATGGCTAGAACTTTTGTTATGCCAAACTCTGGGGCCGTTCATGCAAGCTCTACATATAGCTCTGCTTATCCATTGCACCCGGAGTCATCTTTACCACCACCGGAAGATAATGAAAGTTATTCAAGCACCGCATATATTACAAAAACCTTTGGGGTCGCAAGAGATGCTCAATTGCGATTTAATGTTGTTCGCTATTATACCGGGACCTCTATATTTCCACCAGGGAACAATGGTTCCGGCTTATCTGTTACTTTTAATGTAGTCTCTAATGGCGTATCAGAAGTTGCCAATATTAAGAGAGAGACTTGGAGAATATCTAGTATAACAATAAACAATGGAGGACAGAATTACTTGGTAGGCCAAGGTATTAGCGTAACCCATAACGGATTTAATTTTGGATTACAACAAGCTCAAATTACTATAGCATCAGTTTCGACAAGTGGAGCCGTTACCGGGTTTACTATTACAAATGGTGGGTCTTATTGCGGAACCGGGACTACATCATTAGGGATCCGCCAGGGCTCTATTTTTGGAACAACTCCACCGGTCATAACTCTAACGGCAGTTAATGCTATAGCCGGACATACCGGAGGATTCCGGGGAGCATTTATAGGCCATGCAGATTTCTTTATTGATTCAGTAGATGTTATAGATGGTGGGTATGGATATGGGGGCGTCGCCCCTACTATTAGTATGTCCAGCAATACGCCTATAGAAGTAGCTCCTACTTTTGATATTCAACTAACTGAAGATGGAAACTCTGTAGCGTCTGTAAATTTAAACGAAACTACTAGGAACAGTTTTGAAGGAACCGGTAGTTTTAGCGGTGGTTTTTCTAACTACAATGCACGAAACCAACAATATGGTAATAGTCAGTATGAAGGCTGGGGAGAAGTTACTATAAGCAGATATTACCCTCCTACATTAACTCCGGTAATTTCAGCACCTTCATTTCCATTTGATGCTTCACTAGAGAACGCTCAGAACATTGTAGTCAATGGTTTTAATGATCCATTACACCAGGCTGCTTTAGATGATATATTTTCTACAGATGCAAAGCACTCAGCATTTTTAGAGTGGGTTACTACTCAAAAAAGACTTGATATCGCTAACTCTCCAGACATAAGAACTCAAGATATAGAACCAGGCAGTTGGACCACAACCGATACGGCCGTAAAAGCCAACTTAGACAGTAATCTAAGCACGGCTAGAGGGTTAACATCTACAAGCAATCCTGGAGCACCTTATGCTCTAGGATACCCGGTATCAGCCAACAATTATATTCCAGGGACCGGAACCAACGACACGACAACTGAAGATGTATTTAAGTTATATGGAGCACCCAATGGACAAATAAGAACTGTGCTTGATTCAATAGATTATAACTCAAATGGATTGTTAGGATCGGTTACTAATTCTTTAAATGCAGCTGGGGTTATGCTGAATGCAGAAAGAGTATTTTTATTAATACCACGAAAGAAACCTACCGGTTCAGAAGATTTAAAAAATTATTTAAATTGGGTTAATGATTTTAATTTTCACGATCACGACAATGCAATGTATACTTTGGCTACTGATTATCCCACCTGGAATATCACGAATGATGACATAATAACTGATGTATACAATGCCATTCCATTGCCGACAACCGGGCGAAACTTTTTCGATACCAGGTCAACCGGGGGTGCTCATTTTTTGGCCCAAAATGTAAATTGGTATAACAGAAATAATGGTATAAATATTGGTGCTACCCGGTTATTCAATCGTAGCTCAGACCAAGAAAGTAACATAGCCTGGACAATAGCTCATTCATTTTATCCTGGCACTAACTTTACTAACTATGAACAACGCCCGGCTTCTGGGACTTTCGATAATCCTAAAACTTTACTTGCCTGGGGTAACCAAGGATTCAGCACAAATTTACAAGGCCTATTTACGAGTAATAAATTTAATTGGCCCTGGGAGAGCAATCCTAATTGGTGGTATGTGGTATTAGTTGAAGGAACATACTATTGGAAGAATGCTTTGTCTGGAGTTATCAAAGGCGATTTACTAACTGCTTATGTTTACGATACGGAGGGAGAATGATTTATTTAGACAACCAGATTAAAGTTCCAAAGCTCTCGACTATGCAAGGGGTAATAATTCCATTTTATCGCCTACAAGGATTGGCTGCGGTTATTAACGACAAGCTGCTAACTAGAGATGTAGATTGGTCAATAGATAATAATGGAATCTTTACTTTAGAAAGTAGTGGCCAGGCTTATTCCACGAATGATTTGGACGAGGTTACAATAGGTATTCAATACGATTTTGAAATAGAGCCTACAGACCTGGTAGAACTAGGAGAGCCCGGTATGGTTAAGCGTCCAGAGAAAATGGCTTTATACCTAAGAGATTCCGGGGAATGTGCCGTAACTATTAATGATAAGACAAATAAATTTGGAAAAACTTTAGCACAAAATGAAAGAATAGATGGCGAACATCAATTTACTACAAAAGGTGGATTTACCTCTAATCTAAAAATTAACTTTAGCGGTAATGGCCACAAGCCATTTAACCTTTTAGCAATCGGAGTTTCAGCAAGCGTAAGAGGATAATGATTTACAGATATAACAGATTTAAAACGGGAGGAAGTAGATAATGCCTATAGCGATACCAATGCTATTATTAGCTACGGCTACTGCTGGTTTAACCATCATGTCAGCCAATGCCCAGGCCAGGGCCCAGAGAAGGGCTGCTGATGCTGCTTACGCTGCTCAAAGGAGACAAGCTCAACTTGATGCGGATGTTAAAAATATAGAAATCCAGCAGCAACAAAGAGAGGCAGCTGATACCGCCCGGAAAGAAAGACAGAAGAAATACAGACGCAGAAGGCTGATTGCTTCTCAATATGCAGCGTCTGGAGTTGAACTCTCCGGGACTGCTTTAGATGTGCAGCTAAGACAAGTGGCAGCTGATGAAGCTGACATTCTACAGATGCATGGTATCAGTAATGAAAAAAGCGGATTGGCCCGGTGGAATATGTTTGAGCAATACAAGCAAGATGTATTCTCAGCGGAGTCAAATAGGTATGCCGGAAGGCAGCAAGCGAAAGCAACTAAGATTGCTGGCTATACACAAGCGGTAGCTGGCTTTGCAACCTCCTATATAGGATCAAGTGGATTTGCGAAAACATAATGGCTAGAATATCATATGACCCATCAGTAAGAACATACCGGGCACCTGGCGGTCCTGGGCGTGTTAATGTAGATGTTAAGGCAGCTGCTGAAGCAGCACTTGCTTCTGGTGCCGTAGAAAAGGCTTTGTTTGATGCTGCCGGGGAACTTACCTCTGTAGCAATGAAGGGCCTGGAACAAAGAAACAAAGAAAACTTTGAGGCCGATTTAAAAGCTACTGAAATTAAATTTAAAGAGTGGGATGTAATGGCCGAGGCTGAATTAAAAGATATTCAGATCACAGACAACTATGAATTAAAATCAAAACAGATAGTAGCCAAATATCAGAAGTTAGCAGACGATTGGATAGCAGATGGAAATGTTCGTGGCTATGGAAGGCGTGAAGTAAAACTTGCGGTAGATGGTGTTAAGAACCAATGGTCCAGCGGATTAGAGGCTGGAAGCAAAGCATTTGGAATTGCCTGGAACAGAGAAACGACTCGTCAAAAACGAAAAGGAAATACTTTGAGTCATTTGTCTGACCCAAGCCAATTTAATTCAGAAACTTTTATCAACTACAAAGCCGACCTGGATGCAGAGTTTAATAATGGCGATATAGATGAACCAACATATCAGCAACGACTACTTACCGGGAGGACCACAATTTTTAATCAGTTAGATGCAGTAGACATAGCAGCTGCTGAAAATGCAGTTAACAACGATGATATGGATACCTTTGAGTCGCTACGACAACAAGTAATAGATCGTGGCAACATGGACGAAGAAATCGTTAACAATAAATTTGATGGGATTCCGGACCAACTAGCTGCTGCTATTGTAAGACAAGATATAGCAGCTGCCGGTAATGATGTGGATGAATTAGAGTTTATCCTGGAGAGTTTAAACGAGCCTTTTGGACAAGACCACTATGGCGATCTCCGGGCCTACAATAAAAAAGCGGTAACGGCTCCTTTATTGCGTAAGATTGCTACAATCAAGACTGAGCAAAATTCTAATTTAGTTAAGTTTAGATTGGCTGCTCAACAAGGAAAGTTTGATATGATGCAATTTATAATAGCCTCTAATCAAAATGATGAAAATGGATTAGGGATAGAAGCTATCTTAGATGATCCAAATACTCTAGATATTGACGAGTCTAAGAGTGAGTTAGAGGTATTGCAAGAGATGGGGACCAAGTTACAAGATTTATCTAATAACAAAGTGCGGTTAGATCAAATACAAGAGTCTAAGATTTATAAAGATGTCCGGGCCGGACTGTTAAATATATCTGCTAATCCAAGGATGCAGAAGACCGGTGGTCAGCAAGGTAAACTTGATCGTGTTAACAAAATTATAGAAGCATATGGCAAGCTAGGACAAGACGCTAAAATTTTGCTTATGCCAGAATTTTTAGATGCTCAATCAGCATTGAATCAAGCACAACTTGGCCTAGAGGTTAAGGACACCTGGTGGCCCAATTGGATGACGAATACTGCTGGGAAAACCGGACGAGATGATTCGTATACTTTTAACCAGGATGTCGTAGATGGTTCTAATTTTATTTTAAACGCCTGGCAAAGTAAATACAGAGTGTTCGATGTAGAGACTGATACTTACAAAGCCGTTATAGACCCTATGACCGGAGGCCCGGTAGATATGTCCGATTCTTTAGAGATATTGGAAAAGGCTTCAGAATCATACTTAAAAAAAGTTTCTGAACTGCAAGCAACTCGAAGAGCCAATGGAGAAGAGCCACCTAATTTAGAAGACTATAGAATTTTAGCTGAACAATCCTATTTGGAATTAAATCTCCCAAGACAAAGTCTAGAACGCATATTGGAACAACAATAATGAGCCGACTGTTAAAAGTAGATGAAAATAGTTTATTAGATACAAGGACTGCGGTTGCTCATCATTTATCTAAAACTTATAACTATGACTATGAAGATACCTTTAAGGGTTACGAAAGTGTCACTAAGCATATAGGTCTTAGCGGTAATCCAATCCAGGATTACAAGACGCTAAATGCAGAAATACAAGAGCTCCCGGAAAACTTTAATCAGAGGGCCAGGAATATTTCTCAAGCTAACTTTGGAACCGGCCAGGAATTTTTTAATGCACTTTATAAGGGAGCAAGCTCCAGGGGGCTTTTGTCTGCTACCGAAGGGTTAGCCCGGATGACCGGAGCCGGTGGAGCACAACTTAGAGAGAATGACAAAAGAATTGAAGAAGCATTTCAAGATCATCCCGTATTAGGAAACTTAGAGGGAGGCACGATTAGAAGAATCCTTATGCCAGGTAGTGGACCATACGCCTATGCTGCTGGTCAAATGGAACCGATTGTAAAGTATGGAGACTTTGAAGGAATCGCAGATCGCATTCAACAGATGCGAGAAGAAATCGAAACTAAGTATTTTAATACTGCTAGTTTTGAAGAATCGAAGTTTGGTCAAATTACATCTGGGCTTGGACAAGCTGCCGGATTGTTGCCAGGGATGTTTATTCCTTATGTAGGACCAGCTGCTACTGTAGCAGCCGGAGTTGGTATGTCTTATGACCAGGGATACTATGATTATGTAGACACTATGGAAGCTATGGGTAAGGAGGTAAACCTAGCCGATGCACACCAAGCTGCCGTGTTTAATTTACCAACCGCAGCAGTTAGTATAATTAGCGATCGATTACTTGTGGGCCGTATACTAAAAAGTTCCATTGGCCAACCAATTAGAAATTTAAGTAAGGGTGCTGGAAAAAGTTTTGTCTTTGGTGGACTCGAAGAAGGCACCCAGGAGTTTTGGACCAATGTTTCAGCAAAGTATTTAGCCGGCTATGATCAAGACCGAGAGATAACCCAGGGTGTAGTAGATGCAATTATTGTAGGAGCGTTTGTAGACACCGGTGCATTTAGCGTAGGCAAGACTCTAAAGAAAGTTACTGATACATTTATCATGCGTGATGGCAGCGGTAAGATGAGCGATCTCAAGGCCATGAATAAAACATTGGGTGGCCAAGAAAATGTTGAACGTGCAGTATTAGTTTCAACCGGAGATGCCGACTTTGCTGAACTTATAGCAGCTGCTTCTACCGGAGACCGCCAGGCATATCAAAAGCTCCAGGAATATTTATTAAGCCAGGGCGAAGGCGAGTCTATGTTAAATGAAGAAGACTCAGCTTCTTTAGAAGATTTAGATGAACAGAATTTTAAAGAACAGACCCAAGAGCAAAAACAAGAACAAGCCAGGCTCGTTATGGATAATGCCGTATCCTCGGCTATTGATTTAATAAATCAAACTTTGCCAGAGAACCAACAGATCGTTCACAAGAAAAATAGAGAACGAACCCTGGCCGATCAAATTACAGAAATGCAGCAGCAAGGTATGTTGCAAACTGATGAAGAGGTCCAGGGGTATGTAAACGAAGTTTTGTCAGCAGCACGAATTGATAATTCAGATGTAGATTTTGATCCTTCGGATATACAGATAAGAGGTCGGTCCATTGTCATAAAATCAAAAGATGGATTTTTAAATGATGTAGCCATTGTTTATAAAGGTGCGGATTTGACTACTCCTTTTGAAGAGGTCGCTGAAAGTTTTATGAAGCGTCAGCTGCGAGAAGGAAAAATATCCAGGGAAAAATTAAGGACCTGGAAAGAGCAGTATGAAAACGAATATGGCAAGACTCATGGCAATGGAGACCGGGACCTTATTGAATGGTTTTCAACTTTAGCTACGGGCCGAGCACTAGCGAACAAAGGTATGAATAAAGGTCTACGGGCCACAATCCAAAGATTCTTAAAATACTTTGAATCAGTATTAGAAGTAGGTGGCAACTTGAAGGTGCTCGAAAAGAAGGGCCTTATTGAACAAGACTTTTTTACGGCCCTAGATCAATCTACCGGATTAGTTGAACGGGACCAGGATGCAGAGTCTGTAGTAGACCCGGACCAAGATGTTGATGACGATACTTTCCAAATGGAAGTTAGGGTTACTGCCAGCGAGAACGCTAATCTAAAATCATTCTCTAAAGGAGAAATAAACAAAAGAGTTAAGAATGCTAAATGGTTTCATTTGGCCCAGGTAGTAAGAGATACATCTAAGGCATATGGCGTAGAGATCGTAACTAACCAACCTACTATTGAAGCATACAAGCCTGGAGGCGAAGCACAGTTTGATGTGCCACAAACCATAATTATTAAAACAGACGATCCGGTCCTGGGCAAAGAGATCGCAACCATGATTGCGGTTCAGTCCCCAACGCACCAGAAATCAGCATTTGTTATATCTCCTAATCCGGATGGAGAATCTATCCAATATTCCTTTAAAGTAAAATCTACCAAGCTAGGTTTGGAGGTAGCTTCTGAAATGGAACAAATGTTGTTTCAGAAAAACGAGGCCGGAGAGTTTGAGTTGGATGGAGAAGGAGATCGTATACCTTTAACCGGTGGATTCTCGTTTGATCCAGAAACTCGTATATTTAGTATAAATGTTATTAATGCTGACCCAGACTTAGAAAGCGAATTACAAAATTATGTTGAACAACAAAAAGCAGACAAACGAATCTCGATTGGCGAAAGCCTTCAATCAACAAGGATCGATATCCAGGCAACAAGCGAAGCAGAATATGAAAGCGTTGTTGAACAAGCCAGAAAGCGTTTTAGCCAGGAACCAGGGACCGGTGGCGGTAGTGAGCTTGTCGCCAGGGCCCAAAGAAAGCTAACAAGGCACTCAGAGGCCCTTAAAACGGCCGAGAAGGCACGAACCCTACTCGCAGCCCGTAAAGCCCCTCCGGAGAGCGTAGAGAGCCTCCTGGACAATCTACCGAGCGATCTAGAGGATGGTAAGTTCGCTAACATTCGTGCCCTGGCTGATTTCTTGGACCAACGCTTCAAGGGTAGGCATAAAGCAAACCGATATCTTAACCCTGGCGATATCACAGAAGTTAGGGCCCAAATCAATAAGCTAAACAAAACAAAGAAAGCTAGGGAACAGAACGCTGATCAGATTGCTGCTTTAGAGGATAAAATTAAAAGTATCAAAACCAAAATTGCTAGAGGCAAAAACAATGCCGTAAAAAACATGGTTTACGATATATTGTATTCTTTATCCAGGTCCGGCTCCGGGCAAGGCTGGTATGATAGCACAGTTTCGGAAACTATATCAGAACTACAAAAGTTATTCCCAGAATTAAACAATAAGGGAGACATGGCAGTCTTCATAGGAATCTTAGCATCTACCTCCCAGGGAGAAACTGTTACTAACAATTTTAATTATGCCTACTACATTTACAAAGACTACAAAAGGAATGGTAGGTTTAGACCCTTTACAAAAGGAGAGGCAGTTGCCACCGATCCAGAAACCGGCAAAGAAGTAAAGCTAGGAAAATCTGCTGAACCAATTAGTGAAAACTTAGCAATAATACAGAAGACAATAGATACTTATGGAGTAGAAGGTTTTGCTAATATGATGGATAGTCAGTTTACGGGCCGTGAATTGATGACTCAATTTGATTTAAGCGAAAAGCCAACCGGAGTTAACTTAGATGATGTTGTAAAAGGTAACCGAGTCTTTGGTCCTAAAATTGGGTCCTTCTTTAACAACCTACAAAGAGATTTTACCACAATCACAATGGACCTTTGGTATACCCGGACTATGCACCGGTATACCGGAGAAACTGCTGCTCCGGTCGATAGTAAAAAGTTTCAGAAATATATCCAAACATTTAAGGATGCATTAAACGCAAGATTAGCTGAAACGCCTACCGGGGACAATTTATTTGGTAGGACCTATGGCCTGGAGTCTTTAGACAACGCAACAGACCAAGAAGTTATCCGGGCTGCTATGGATGTGTTCTTAGGATGGTCTACCGGTAAACTTTATGATGTGGAAGGCTATGCTTTATTTCGTGATCCGGATACAGTCGTTGAAGAAAAATTACGAGTTAAAGGAAAGAAACAAATAGTTAAGGTAGGCAAACGATTGATGGACCTGGAGTATGCAGCCAGGAACATTCAAACAAATGCCGGCATGAAAGGAGACCCACAAAACAAATCTTTCCGGTTATACTTTGAGGACATAATTACAGACGCTCAAACAGAGCTACGAAATTTAGGCATTGATTTAAATGCTGCTGATATCCAGGCGATCTTATGGTATGCAGAAAAAAGATTCTTTGTAGCTACCGGAACCGCAAATTCAGCATCAGCACCAGCCGATTATTTAGATGCTGCGATGAAGACCAGGTATAAACAAGAGCCGGATACTTTTCAGATTAGTAGACCAACAGAAGAAGTATGGACCACCGAAGCTGACCAGGAGATATCTAGTGCTGATACAAGCATCAATGAAACCAAGCTGCCTTCTATTTTTAATCCTAGCGGAAAGTATCGCTCTATCTTGTTTCAAGAAGGCAATGTAATTTTAGACCTGGGTGGAGGACGATTCGACAATGCCGTTGAAGAAGCAGCTGCTGCTGGAGCCAAGTTGTTTGTCCACGATATTTACAACCGGACCCAGGAGCACAACGATGCAGTCGTTGAAAAAGTAAAGAATGGCAATGCCGATTTTGTAACAGTTAACAATGTCCTTAATGTTATAGCCGAGCCAGAAGCCAGGGCCTTAGTAATGCAGCAAGCAGCTAATGCGGTGGCCCCAGGAGGAAAAATCTTTGTTCAAATTTATGAAGGCGATTCAAAGAACCGGGGAGAACCAGGACCTACGATCAAAGGTTTTCAAAACAACATGGCCACTAAAGATTATGTGCCAGAAATAGAATCTGTTTTAGAAGGATACAAAATTGAAAGAAAAGGTAATGTTATAGAGATTACAGACCCTGGTGTTCCTATGAGTGAAATTCAAAAGGATTTGAAAATAGAAGCCGGGGATACTTTCCAAATTGATGCTGGGGATCGTGAGATGTTACTTGATGACGATCTTACTGCTGAAGAGGTAGTGTTTGAGAAATCTTATGGTGCCCGGATGGAAGAAGAGAAAAAATTTAGAAAGAGAATATCGCAGCTAAAAGCTAGTATTCAAAGAGTAGCATTTGAATTGGACCCAGGACTAAAGCCTGGTGCCGATCTACCTCCACAACTTGCTGCTTTGGTCCCAGAGTCTTTAACTCCCCTGGGAGCCAAGGCCCGGAAGTATAACCAACTCATGGAAGAGTTAAGCCAGGTCCAGACTGAATATAGAAATAGCCAGGTCCTGGGAGAAAAAACATTTCAACAAGCTAAAGCGTCCAGGGCCAAAAAGAAGGTCCAGGTCCAAGCATTGATTCGCCTGGAGAAAGAGGTCCAAAAAAGATTCGCTAAAATAAAGCAACTCAAGGAGGACCGAGAAAATACTGTAGATGCTATCCGGGAGCTCGAAGTCCTAGTGGCTACTTTGCCTACTCCGGTCCGGGGCCGATTTGTAGGATTTAGAAAACTAGCTAATATGAAAACAGAAGCTGGTAGACAAAGATACTTAGAAACGGCTGAAGCTCGTATACAATCAATTTTTAATCAATACCTATACCAGGAACGTAGAGGGCAGCTTAAAGACGTTCTAAAGGGCTATAAGAATCGAAGGGCCACAAAGCTAAGAAAACTATCAGCTAAGTTTGGTAAAGAGGCTAGAGACAAAATTCTGTATGCTTATGAGATGGCATTCTTTGATGGCGATCCAGAGTTAGCACCTATCCCTCCCCAGGGCATGGCCGAAGAAGATGCTCAAACTATTGAAGCGATCTTCCAGGGAGTAATGATACCCGGAGCCGATACTAACAGAATCGCATCTGCTTTTAATTATATAAAAGATGTAGAGTCTAATGGCCGGGCCGAGATTGATCAGTTCAATCGTAGAAGGTCTCAAAGAAACGAAGAGCTACGAGAAGCTACTAAAGAAGCGATACTCAAAGGAGATTCGGAACGAAGTGCCCAGGAGCAAGCGTTAGAAAATGACAAGCAAAAGACAATTGCTGGAAGATTTGTTAAAGCCATGAGATTCTTTACCCAGGGACAATATGGCCTAGAGCAATTAATAGAAATTATGGATAACGCCAAAGTTGCTTATGGTGGCGTTATGAATAAATTGCTTTTTGAGCCTACCTTTGAAGCAGACCAAAGAGAGCAAAATTTAACCAGGGAAGATTTAGAATCATTCCAATTAGCAGTTACCGAAATATTCTCCGGGCAAAAACCTACTGTTGTTGCTAAAATTATTAAAAACTTTAGAAATAAGGTAAACGATACCGGAATCTTTTTTGACCAGGGCACCGGAGTAAAAGAGCAGCCAATGTCAGTCATGCAAGCGATCTCAATGTATAATGCATTGAAGGACCCAACGCTTCAAAAAACTTTTGAAGGAATGTCTGTCGATGGTAAGACTATAAAAGCAATAGAAGAGTTTATAGGGCCAGAAGGAATTGCCCTGGCAGATTTTTTCATGCAAGCCTACAAGGCCAAGGGCCTGGAGGTTCAAGCTGCACACCGAGTGACAGAAGGATTCGAGATGGACCTGGTAGAAAACTACTCTGGAAGATTGATAAGAGTTGGTGCAGCCGATCCTACTGATACCGGAACCCTGGCATCTACAATTGATCTTGCCGGGCAACAAGGCAGCAAAAGACCTTCTGTAAAAAATGGAAGTTTGAAAGCACGACAAGGCAGCACTTTACCTTTACTATTTAATGATGCTGATACTGAGTTTATGCGTCACACTACCGAGATGAATCATTACATTGCTTTTGCCCAGGTAGCTAAAGATTTTAACAATGTCTTTAAGAACCCAGCCATCAAAGCAATTATAATTCAAAAGCATGGCCAAGATTTTTATAAAAACTTAGATAAAGTTATAGAAAGAATATTAACCGGTGGAAGCCAACAAGCGGATATAACATCTTTGTTTTCTAAGTTAAGAAGTAATGTTTCTGTAGCTACGATCGGTTTAAATATACCATCGTTTTTAAAGCAGCTAACATCATTCCCGGCCTTTATGAACTCCATGCCTTCCAAGGCATACTTAAAATACCAGGCAGAGTTTTTTAAGGACCCAATGAAGCATTTAAAAACTATCCTGGCAACTGACTATGCGAAGAATAGAATGTCATCTTCTTATGACCGGGATGTAGCCGAGCAGATTAGAAGAGCCAGAGGTCTGTTAAGTGGAGGCATGACAAGTTTATCGGAGAGATTTATGTTCCTTACCAGGATGGGAGACATTGGAGCCATTGCTATGGGTGGGTGGCCACTCTATCAGTATACCTATGACCAGGCTATTGCTGCCGGTAAGACAGAAGCCCAGGCAACTAAAGAAGCAAACCTCGCTTTCTCGAAAGCCTCGGACCGGACGCAGCAGTCTTCTAACATTTTACAATTAGGAAATTTTCAAGGAGATCGATTCTTCAAATTGTTTACAATGTTTATGACTACTCCTATTCAGTATCAAAGGACAATGGCCGTATCGGTAATAAAAGCATTTCAAGCTGCGAATAAGAATCCTAATAAAAAGTCTGATGCGATCAAAAGTGTTGTAATATTTCATGTATTACTACCACAGATATTCGCAGCTATGTCTGCTGGGTTTGTAGGATTCTGGAGCGATGATGAAGAAAAAAGAGAAGAATTTTATAACGGACAATTAAGGGCCTTAATATTAGGTAACTTTAATTCATACTTTATTGTTGGAGATATTTTAGAAGGAATAATAAATACTGTAGCTGGAGTAGATCATCCATTCCAGGGAGACATAGAATCTCCGGTGTTTAAAAAAATGATGACGTTTGGGCAAGATATTCAAAAACTCATCCAAAACGGAGACATGGAAGCCATCACTAAATTAATTATTTCTGCTGGGGAATTAGCTGGGCTACCGGTAAAGCCGGTCCTACGCCAAGCAAGCAATGTTGTAGATGTAGTTGAAGGCGAAACCGGCCCGGTTGAATCGGTATTTAAACTATTAGGATTTTCGGATTATGCCTTGGGCCGAGATTCTAAAAATGTAACAGAACAGATACAAAATTTAACAGATGCGGTTAGACCCTAAAATGGCGTATATGTAGTAAGGAGAAACTATGGCTTTAGAAACAATATCAACAAACACATTTGTAGTAATAAATCCCAACGTTCAAAAGGGGTATGTTCAAATCGTAATCGGAGGAACAGTTAGCGATGTGGCTAACTCAAACTTTTTAGTATATTGGAATGGCGGTTCCGGGACCATGAGCACAAGCAATAGTTTTGCTATTACTGTAGACGCAGCTGGCACCAAGTTTAGTCCTAGTGGTCCAGGTATATTTACTGTAGGACCAATAGCTGCTGGCCAAATAGGCGTTGATATGATTGGTGTGTCTGGTTCCGGAATAACTGCTGATGCTATAAGCCTGGGGATGTAGGCCATGTCTATTGGTATTTGCACGGCCAGGGGTTCAATTCAAGATACTGTAACCGATAGAGACAGACCCTCTTGCACATTCCGATTCAAGGTTCCGGCTAATACCAACTCTACTCATATCAAGCTGCCGGTTAGCCGGTCGCTAATAAAAGGTATGTTAGTTACATTTGCTGAAATCCATTCGGACTACAGTATAGCGACCACCCAAGATTATCCCTGGGCCATGAAACCAACAGTCGTTGTTGCAGATGGTTTGGCCTCAATATCTAATCAAAGCTCTACCGGCATCAAAAGGTTCCTAAACAACAATGCCCGGACCTTTGCGGTTAATAGCACCTCTACAGACAAAGTTTTGGTTATGAAGGTTTATGGTATGATAAGAACTCTTCAATCAAGTAGACACGCTACAAGTGGTTACCGATCTTTTCTAACTAGTGCTAAGTTAAGAAATACCCATATGATAAATACAATTGGACTGTTCAAAGATTGCACCTCCTTAACTCATCTAGGTTTAGTTGGAGGTATAATGTCCAAACATACTATTGAGCAAAGATACGATCAGTTTAATGGCAATCAAGTTACCTCTTCTTTTAAGGGTTGCACGAGCTTAGTTTTTGGCAATGGACCATTTCTTATGGAGACCGGCCGGTGCAAACACTTTATTAATTTATTCAACAATTGTATTAATAATAGGACTCATACTTTGAACCTTCCAAAAATATTAAGTTTAGCATCGGTTACAGACATGAGTTATATGTTTGCTTCAAATTGGAGAGGCTTCATGCGATCAAATCCTTTTACAATCCTGGGCCTAAAGTATACTGATACTAATAACACTCCTACTGTTAATTGGTGCCGGGCAATTATGTATAACACTAAGTTTACTGAAGGTTCGAGTGCTAATCAAAATACTGAAGGCGAAGTGGCCCAGGCAGATTTTATACGATGGCTTGTAGAGTTATACGAAGACGGAATGCCAGCACCTTCTGTTACAGTTAACATAGGGCAAGGAAGAGCAGCTTACCAGGACTCCAAGGGTAATTTAACCCAAAGCAATGTAAATACTTTAACGAGTAATGGATGGACACTTAGGATGGGAACAATAAACAATGCATAATCATATAGAAGCAGAAACAGATCAATACTACCTGGCTTACCAGGGATCGGATAATTACATAGTTGGATCGATAGATGCCGGGCAACATTTGCACACCGGGCTTGAAGTGCTATTGGTTAAAGACACCAAGCAAGAAATCATAGATGAAGCAGCTGCACTTAATTTAACTATAACCGAATCAGATTTTGAAGACGAAGAGTTTAATCCACTAGACTACCCAGAATATGCCTGGCTAGAGGAGCCACTACTCGATGAACCCCCAGAGAGAGATGAGACAGACGATGGATGATATAATAGAAAAAACCTCAGTAGGCGTTATCGGGTTTATAAGCAGCGTTACTATAGCTGAAATAAATGCCGTGTTATCTGCCGTAGTAGCCATAATGACTATAGTTTATTTAGGCGTATCTATATATAAGAGGATAAAGTAATTAATGAAGGAAGATTCGGATTTCAAAATTGGAGCAGAGACTGACATCACTATTCCATTAAGAAACCTATTAGCGATTATAGCCGGAGTAGCGATAGCCGTTATAGGTTACTTTGGCATAGACGAAAGAATAATGATGCTGGAGCACGAGCTTGCCCAGGCCCAAGATAAAATAGAAGCAAACGCCTCCTGGATCGATAGCTGGGAATCCGATGGAATACTACCCCTCGATGTAGAACAAAACGAAAAGATAAAACATCTAGAATGGAAATTTGAAAAGATAGGATTTTAATTTATGACCGCTGAAACTATATCATTATTCTTGGGTGCCGGGTCCGGTGCTCTTATAAAAATCATAGGCAACCTGGTGCAATCATCTATCTCTATGAATAAAGCTAACCTGGATATAATGGTTAGTAAACAAAAGGCAGCCGATGCGTCAGCTGATGCAGCTGCTGCTCGGTCCGGTGCTGCCGGTGTCTGGGTCCGGAGATTACTTGTCTGCTCTTGCTTATTTGTATTATGCCTGGTCCCTCTAATCATGGCTTTCTCTGGAGAGGGAATGACAGTTAGCGAACCAAAATCTTTTTTAGGAATAATCAATTGGACCTCCTGGAAGACCCTTGAGGGCTTTGTGCTCATGCCGGAAATTCGACAAACAATGCTGGCAATCACGGGCTATTACCTGGGGTCATCAAACATCAAATAGAAAGTAAATATCATGCCAAAAGGAAAAGGAACATACGGAAGCAAAAGAGGGAGACCTCCTATGAAGAATAAACTCAAAAAGAAGAAGAAGAAATAATGCATAAAGGTAAACCATGTGGGTGTGCCAAATGCGGTAGCACCAAAAAGATATCTTTGAAATCTGCAAAGAGGGCACCGAGCTATGGCAAAAAAAGGAAATAAGATTTGCCCGGCTGGAATTAAGTGGGCCAAGAGTCGCTTCGATAAGTGGCCCTCGGCTTATGCATCTATGGCTGCGTCCAAATATTGTAAGGACCCTAACTACGGCCGGAAACGCAAGAAGAAGAAAAAGTAATGGGAGAGCTAAAAAAGTGGAGAGATCAGAAGTGGGTTCGCATCGGAACAGATGGTGCGATTAAAGGGCCGTGTGGCACCTCTAAGAGCAAGAAGAACCCGGATAGGTGTCTACCCCTAGCAAAAGCTAAAAGCCTCTCTAAGAGCCAAAGAGCAGCTACTGCGAGGAAGAAAAAGAAAAGCGGTGGCAAGAAACAATTTGTCAGTAATACCAAAGCAGCAAAAGTGAGGAAAGGGTAATGGCTATAGATAAATCAAAAATGAAATGCAATAAGCCCAGGCGTGATGTTAAGGGTGGTAAAAAATTTGTAGTCAAAGCGTGTGCCGGGGGAAAAGAAAAAATCATCCGGTTCGGAGATGCCAACATGAAGATAAAGAAAAGTAACCCGGCCAGGAAGAAAAGTTATTGTGCCAGGTCCGGTGGCATCAAAGGTAAGACTAATAAACTTTCGGCAAACTATTGGAGCCGGAAAGCGTGGAACTGCTAAAGTTCTGTATTCATATTATAATTATTGTTGTTTGTATAAAAAAAGAGACCTGGTCCAATTAAGGGCCAGGTCTCAGTTTTTACTACTACTACTACTAATTACAATTCCCTTGGATCGTATTTAGTTTGATGTCTCCACAATTTGCAGCAAGCCAAGAAGATATCATATTCTTCAGCCATTACCTCTGGGCTATATGGAACCGCCTCGACTCGTCCTATTTCTGTAGTGGAAATAAACAAGTTAGCACCCCAGATCCGATTCTCCAGGAAGTCCTCCTTGGTATCTAAACCAAAGTAAGCAGCTGCATAAGCAGCAGTCTGAGCAGCCTGGCCATCATAAGGCAAGATCGCTTGTCCTGGTTTGGTCCTACGGGTCTTGAAGTCTAACACAAAGTTAGTGCCACCTTTACCCTGGGCGATTGCGTCAACTCTACCGGCAAAGCCTTCTGAGTTTTTCACAACAACGATTTCACGCTCTCCCATGACAATAGCTTTATCGTCTAACCATTTGAGGGCCGGCTCCACATATTGTGCGAGGTCTGCCGGACACTCCTGGCCATCGAATGATTTATCAAGGGCATCGTGAATTTTGGACCCAAGCAAAGCAGCCTGGGATACATCTTCATCTGCAAAGCCCTGGACCCTCTTCATCCACTCGCCATCAGTTTCGTGCTCCTGGCGAGGATTGTTTTCAGAGGCCATAAGCAATTGCATATGCTTGTAGCGTTCAAGACCTGGCTTTGCCAATATCTTGAAAATGCTTGTAACAGACGGAACAAGGCCGAATTTTCGAGCATCTCGTAGTGTAGTAGCACGCATACCACCTTTGGCCATAGGGACCATGTGTTTAGGGGCTGCGTCACGAGTATACCAATGGCCACCCTGGCTCATTGGTTCTGGTGCTGGTTTTGTAAGTTTAGCCATAATAAAAAAAGACCCAGGGCCCGAAGGCCCCAGGATTTGGTTAAGTTAAAATGGGCAATCGTCAGACTCATCATCTAGCGATCCCATCGGACCGGAAACCCCTTCATCGAAGGCCGACATTGGAAGGACCTTATCTGTAAAATCAGATAGGCCACTCTTCACGGGCCGTAGCCCGGTTATCTTGGCGTAGGTGGTGCCCTTCGCTGAGACCTGGTGTGCGATGGTAATGACCGCACCTTTGCCGGCTAACTCAGCATAGTCCCATCCATACTTAGGTGCTGAACCTAACCATGCTGACAGAAACTTGAAGAGCTTACTCTTGGGAGACCCAGAGATTTTCATCTCAAAAGTCTGGACCTTGTAGAGTTTGCCATCTTCGCCTTTTAGTCCAAAGAGAAAGCGAGTAATGTTCACTTTCTCGAACTCATCCATAGACCCGTATTTGAGTCTATCCACACCCATCTGGTCATCAATGCCCAGACAAGTAGCCACGAACTCCCCCTGGGGGGCAGTCTCGTTAATCTCGAATCCACCACCGGTGGACTCTGGTTGTGTTAGTATTGCCATATGTATTCCTTATTTTATGGGTTAGTTTTTGCTTATGCAAAGTGCTTGTTGGACCTTGGCCCAATATTTCAAAGTAGCGTCTTTACGCCACCCGTTAGGACCACCATTCCAAATCCGGGCAAGAGTTTCCTGGGTAGGAAGTTCCCCGGTCTTCTTGAAATAAGAATGGCCCCAATGCTTCAAATAGAGATTACACATCTCCATGCTTTTAGTAGGACTCATGCGGTCCTCATATGTATACGCATCTATACCATCTGAGTAATAGATGCGGTTAACATCATCGACTACGATCTTGTGTATCTGTAGGATACCATGAGCAGCACCATTGTCGCCAATGGCTTTGTGGTTGTAACCACTCTCAACCTGGCATAGTGCCATGACAAGAACAGTAGGTATATCAATAAACAATTTTTCGATTAACATATAACCTCCTATTTGTTGATGATTTCGTATAGACGAGAAGCTATATCTTCTAGCTCCCCCTGGATGTCCTCAAGATCGCTTACAGTTTCTTCCATAGTTTGGTAACGATCTGATTCCCAAAGATTCTCCGGCATATTATCCAGAGATTCTTGTTCTTGTGCAGCCACATCCTCAATTATTGAGTGGGCCTCTTCTACCTCAGTTATAGACTTGGTAATGTCTTTGCGTTTAGCGTTATTCATATTTGATCCTTTGTTGTAGTATTAATAATAATTGAACGCCTTAATTATTGATTATCTGAATACAACTGTCAATCACATTTATTTAGATATATTTAAGACTTGTCGTATATACAGAAACAGTTTATCAATAAGAGTATGGAGAATCACAATATGTTTGAAACATTCACTATCAAAGTAATCCAGCCGGTGGCCGATAAAATGAGAGCAGTTGCCGACCAATACAAATGCGAGATTAGTGCCGTAGTAGGCGATGTATTATCAGACCTGGTCCTGGGAGAATTTTCTACTGCCGAGGTGGCAGCGGAAATTGGTGTAACCGCACAAGTGGTTAGACAAAATTGGAAAAAGTGGGGATTGCGTGTAATTGGGCGAGGGCCACATGGCCGACTCCGGTTCAGCAAAGCCTCAGTTTTTGAACTAAAATATAAACGAAAATACGGAGCATGAGCGAACTAGAGTTAACAAAATATCATCGTGAGTTAGAATCAATAGAGACTAAAATCACTATGCTGAAGGCTGATAGTAGATATTTAACTACTAGAATCTTGAAGCATACAACTGAACGAAAGAAGCTGAATGATTTAGTCTATCAGCTAAAATCATTAGGCAAATCAATCCAGGAAAAAATAGATGGCATCACCGAGCAAGCAGAAGGGTAATAGATACGAGAGGGAGTTGGTTCAAGATGCCGAAGCCAGGGGCCTACCGGCCGAGAGAGCATACGCATCAAACGGCCGGGCCCTTGGTAAAGTAGAAGAAGTAGATTGTATTGTAGCCGGGTGTTGTATCCAGGCTAAACGAAGAAAAGCATTGCCGAAGTTTTTGCAGCTGGACCCTGGAGTCGATGCAGTTGTTTTCCGGCAAGACAATGGAGAATCTTTAGTCCTGGTATCCTGGAAAGATTTTCTAGATAAAATTGAAGAGACGGGGGGTTGGTAATGATGTGGTATACTGTTACCTTCAAACATATCATTGATGGCATAGCTGAAGAAACTGCCTGGACAATTATGGCCCACTCCTGGGAAGAAGCCCAGGGCAAGATTAAAGAATTTGGAAAGGACCTGGAGGGCCTTACAATAATGAATTTTAAAACACACAAGATTAGGTTCAAATGATTATGATAAGCTACTGCAAAAACCAC
>VTLG01011251.1_pt1 | contig 29726 bp, 42 predicted proteins | sample 4694571 | NCBI WGS metagenome assembly VTLG01 (sample SAMN12604809, study PRJNA352737) | marine metagenome | biome: ENVO:00000447; feature: ENVO:00000209|ENVO:00000569|ENVO:01000036; material: ENVO:00002151; isolation source: viral sequences binned using virsorter ...
TTGATTCAAGTAGAGGTGGCACAAAAAGATTATGGGCTAATGATGATGGGGCAGAAGGCACTGGAAGTCAAATTGCTTCTTTTGATTCAGATGGTTTCACTTGTGGAAGTGCTACAGATTTAGCTCCTGCTGATACTTGTGTAGCTTGGCAATGGAAAGCCAATGGTGGAACAAGAACAACCAATACAGAAAGTGGCAATAACCCCGCAGGTGGATATCAGGCAAATACAACAGCAGGATTTTCTATTGTGGATTATACAGGAACAGGTGCAGCAGGTACAATGGCTCACGGATTGGGTGCAGTGCCGCATTTTATACTATTTAAGGCGAGAAGCGAGGATTCAAATAATTGGGCAGTTTATCATCATAAAAATACATCTGCTCCTGAAACAGATTTTTTAAGATTAGATACACAAGATGCCACAACTGATAATGATAATTTTATGAATGATACTGCACCCACTTCTAGTGTATTTACAGTCAATACTGGAAGTAAAGTTAATTCAGATGGAGAAACTTATATTGCATATGCTTGGACGGGAATACAAGGATATTCAAAATTTGGCGTTTACACAGGGACAGCCGATGCGGATGGCCCATTTGTTTATACAGGATTTAGACCCGGTTGGATTTTGATAAAAAATACTGCTAATTATTATGATTGGGTAGTGCTTGACCATAAAAGACCGGGATTTAACCCTGAAAGTTACAGATTAAAGGCTCACGACAATTCAGTAGAATATACTGGGCTTTTACTTGATATTTATAGCAATGGCTTTAAACCTAGGAATACAAATGGGGACACAAATTTAAATGATGGAACAATTGTTTACGCAGCATTTGCAGCACATCCATTTGTCACATCAGGAGGAGTGCCTTGCACGGCAGTTTAATTAAGGAGAAAAAATGTACGCTTTAGTAGAAGATAATGCAATAACAAAAACCTATAATAATCCTAGGGGGATGACGATAGGCGGTGTCCAGTATCCCCAGAACATTCACAGTTTGTGGTCGGAATCCGATTTGAACGCCATAGGAATTTACACGGTTGTCTATGATGACACTAATAAGAAGGATGGGGACTGGTACATCAATACTAATCAGACCTTAACCTTTGCAGGTGGCAAGGTAACAGCAACATATGGCACGGCCACGGCCAAGGCCATTGCGGATACAACTTGGACATCACAGGATAAAACCGATGGATTAATTCCAGAAGGAAAAGATGTAGGTGATGTAAAAGCAGAAGGATTAAAAACAATTAAAAAACAAAATATTAATAATCAATCAGCAGGATTACTTGCTAAATATGACTGGTATATTATTCGTAATACAGAGGCAAGCACGGCTATACCAAGTGCTATTACAGATTACAGAACAGGAGTGAGAACAGCAGCCAATTCGATGCATACAAAAATAGACAATGCATCTGACGTGGATGCTTTGGCAGCTTTATTTACCTATACAGAAACAGATGGTATAATAAGCAGACCACTGGGTGAATTTCCAAATGACCCTAACGCATAGAGAGAAAATATAATGGCAACAACACCAACAACAACACCTCCAACTTTAGAGCAGAGGCACGACCCCATATTAACACAAACAGAGATAGCATCTGGAGCTTTTCCTGCTACGTTAGGAACAGCACAATTACCTACTGGAACTGAAGTTTCGTATACTCCTCAAACTGTACAAGCAAATGAATTACAAGGAACAACTGGAGCTTTATTAGGAACTACTCCTGCAGCAACAGCAGGACAAGCAGCAGCAGCACAAGCAGTTACAACTCCGTCTGCTCCTACTCCCGGTTCTTATTCAGCAACAACTGTAGCAAACTCTGTAGCAGATGCAAATGCTCAACTTGGAAGTTTATCTCAAGGAGCTATGACAGCACCTCAAGGAACTATAAGTCAACAGGCTTTAGCAACTGCAGCTTCAGGAACATCTGCTTTAGCAACTGCTCCAACACGAGTTTTATCAGCAGCAGAACAATTTGATGCAGCAAAAGTATCAGATGTTGGTGGCTATCAAGCAGCTACTGCTGAAACAATGAATACTCCTCAAGAGGCAACTGTACAATATCAGTTGCAGCAATTGATGGGTCAATTTGCAAATAATCAAATACCTGCTTTTGCATCAGGTGCAATACAAATGGCTAATGCACAAATGTTAGCACGAGGTATTGGTGCTTCTAGCATGGCAGGGCAAGCTATACTAAAAGCAGCAATGGAAACAGCTACGGCTGTTGCTGTACAGGATGCACAAGTTCACGCCAAATTCAATCTTCAAAATTTATCTAATAAACAGCAAACTGCCTTAGTTAATGCACAGCTACGTGCTACATTAACTGGACAGGAATTAACTAATGAACAGCAATCACGAGTAATGAATGCTGCTAAAGTTTCTGAAGTTAATAATATGAATTTTACAGCCGAACAAACAGTTGCATTAGAAAACGCAAGATTAATGCAAAATATGAATTTGGCTAATTTAAGTAATTCCCAACAAGCTGCCTTACAAAATGCAGCAACTCTAGCAAGTATGGATACTAAGAATTTAGATGCACGATTAACAACTGCTGTACAGAATGCAAGGGATTTTTTACAGATAGATATGGCTAATTTAAACAATAAACAACAAGCAGAAGTTTTAAATAAACAAGCAAAGAATCAGGCATTGTTAACTGATGCTGCGGCCCAAAATGCTGCGTCACAATTCAATGCTAAATCCCAAGACCAAGTTGACCAGTTCTATGCAACATTAGGAGCACAAATTAATGCAGCAAATTCTAATAGAACAGCAGCAATGAATCAATATAATGTAAGTGAAGCTAATTCTGTTGCTAAATTTAATGCTCAGTTACAGGATAACAGAGATAAATTTAATGCAGAAGCAAGTCAATTAATTGACCAATCCAATGTACAATGGAGAAGAAATATCAATACAGCAAATAATTCTGAACAAAATAGAGTTAATCAACTTAATGCTCAAAATTTATTAGATTTAAGTTTAACAGCACAAAATCAATTATGGAACAGATATCGTGATGAAGCATCATGGCTTGTACAGTTAAAGGAATCAAGAGAAGCAAGAGCACATCAAGTGGCAATGGCAGCCCAATCAAATGATTTTAGTTCAGATATGTATACTCAACAAGTTAAGAATAATTTCTGGATGGGTGTTGGTGGGGCTATAATTAATGGAATATTTAGTCCATAGTTAATAAAATATTTAAGGAGATAATATTATGTTCGGAGGTTTTTTACCAAAAATAATTGTACCGGTAGCACTTAGTTTACTGGGAAAGAAATTTAAACAGGATGTTCCTCAAGGGGGCTTTATGCAAAAATTTGGAAAATCAATGGCAGGTTTATATACTGGTGAAGGTAATCAAATACCGCCGGCAAAATTTGAACATTTAGGTTCTGGTGGTAGTAGTTTAGTTGAAGCAAAAATAGATGCACTAGCAAATAATTTACGGCTATCTAAGTTTAAAGAAAATTTTTATGGTAATAGTGCTTTAACGTATTTATCTCAGGTATTAAATGCTGAACAATTAAGAAAATCAAATACAGTTGATATTGGGCATAGAACTGCATCATCAAAAACTTCTATTACACCAAAATCTCCAACAATTTCTTTAGAAAGTACGAGGTTAAGTTAATGGCAAGAGAAGATGTATTACATTTAGACCCATTTGATGCTCCTATACCGGGGCAAGGAATGGCGGATGCTCCTCAAGGTAACCAGTGGGAACGGCCTGCGAAAATTGATAAGCCAGAAGAAGCATTAAATTATATTGTAGAAAAAATAGAGCAGAATGATGAAGTTCATAATGCTATGGTGGATTTATTGGCATCAGGTACAGCGATTGAAACTTTAGTTAATACAGCATCATTTGCAGGATTTACAGAAGGAATGTGGACACCTGATACTGCGGAAATAATTAAAATTCCATTATCAATGTATTTTATTGGAATGGCTATGGAAAATAATATTCCTGCTCAATTATTTAATAAAGATGAAAGTGAACGAGAACCTGTATTAAATGGTAGGGATGCTTCAATGATTATGAAAGAAAGAAGACCGGAATTTCATGCAATGATAAAACAATCTATGGATGATGAAAAAGATAACACACCAGATGTATTAGAAAATGATATTGAACAATCAAAAGAAATCATGGGTGTTAATGATACAACAGGTGGCTTTATGCCAAGAAGAGAGGTATAATATGAGTTTGTGGATGTATGCATTGGGTTCTGGGGCAACCAATAAATTCAATCAAATAATGGATGAAAAAAGACGATTAGCCGGTAATATTGAACTTGAAAAAGCAAAGGCAGAATTTTCTGATACTGCTGACCCTTTAGCGGATAAATTTTCTATTAAAGATACAGATATTATGTTTAATACTCCTAATTATGAAAAAGATTTAAAAGGTGCAACAGCGTCAAGAAAAAGAATGTTATGGATGGATTCTTTTTATAATGGAGCATTACAATTTAATAAAGACCAATGGGATGCAGCTAAAGCATCAAATTCAAGTGGCTATGACCATTTTAAACATCAATTTTTAGGCAATGCAAAAGAATTTTGGAAAAGAGTTTCTCAGACTGAGAAAGGTGGAAATGTTTATCAAGAATATAATTACAGTGGATTAAAAGACTTACTTCCTGATATGTGGAGAGATTTGCAATTACTTGACCCTGCATCAAAACCGGAAGAAGAAGTTAAGGAAGGTATTAATGAAGCCTTTAACGTAGACGATGAAGCTCAAATTAGGGATGAGATGAATCCAAGTGATTTATTCCATATACCTTATAAGTTTGATAAAAAAACTACAGAAGCAAATAAAACAGGCTTTGATGATTATTATGGTATTGATTTTGGTAAAGAAGTAATAATGAACTCCCAATATGCAGGATTACAAGAACAAGATTATGAAAGATTAAAAGGTGAATCGCCTTGGAGAATTTTAGTTCCTACATATCAATGGATGTCTGATACAGGACGAATGACTCATGCTGAAGCAAACAAAGAAATAGCTCAAATGCAGATTAATTTTGGTTTACCAGATGAGGAGCTTATTGATATTTTAGCTACTGGTACAAAAAAACATGACCTTACATCAGAAGGAGGATTTTCAACTCGTAAAAAAATAAATCAAGTTTCAAATACAGAATTTAGTAGAACACAAAATGCTAAATCCGTTTCTCATGATATTGCTGATAAAATTGAACAGCTTCAAGGTTATATAATGGATGATGATATGGGTACAGGATGGGCAGGTGGAATCAATAGATTTTTTAATTCTGTATTCAAAGATGAAAATAGTATGATAGACCAATTTACAGCTTTAATTAGTTCTATTCAAAATTCTAATGAAATAATGTTTATTCCAAGTGGAAATAGTGCTTTAAGCAGTACACAATATGGTTCGGATTCTATCTTTGGAAATGATTATGCTTATGCAAATACTGGTGAGCAAGTTAGAGAAAATATATTAAGTGCATTACAAAATGGATTGGGTGACGCAAAAGAATTATATAAAAGACATGGTGGTGGTACTATTGATTTAACTGACCCTCTTAGAATGGACGAAGAAGCAAATATGGGTAATGTTAAGCAATCAATGATTGAAACACTAGCTATTGGTTTAGCATTTCAAATAGCAATGGTAGAGCAAGGCTCTGGTGGTAAAGCTGTATCTGACCAAGATTTTGATAGGGCGTATCAACGTATTAAAGGTAAATGGTTTAGTTCAAAAGAAGATGTTATTGCGACATTAAATCAAGAAAAATTTAATATGTCAAAACGATTACTACGAGGTGATGCTATATCCCATGATAAAAATTACGGTAAAGGAGTTTTAGATTGGTATGATAGAATTGCTTCTGAAAGAGTTAATGTTCTAACGGAATATAAAAATGAATTTAAATCTATTCCACCAATGGCAGAAAGAACACAGCGATTGATTAATATGTATACAACAACTGGGGGAGACCAAATTATTGATTACAGATATGGTGCAGCACCGGATGTATTAAGTGAGGAAGGATTACAGACAATACTATCTAACTTTACACCTGAAGAAGCACGAAAATTAGGTATTCGATTAAGTACTAATGACAATCTTAATGAAAAATCAAAGAATAATCGAAAAGTAATAATTAATAATAAAGGTAATGAAGTTGAAAATCCTAATAAAGTAACTACTGGTACTAAAACACAACTATCCTTTGCACCAGATTTAGTTAATAAATATTTAAAAGATGGCGTAACGCAAGGCGATACTAATATTGGCACAACAATTGACAGAGTTATTGACGAAATTCAAAATGATGGGAAAAAAGTTTTCTTCAGAAATGATGAATTAAACGTAACACTTGGTGGTATGACTGGTGATGATGCAAAAGAACAATTGCGTATGGCAATTTTACAGGAATGGTTGATGAAATATTATAAAAAGTATAAACCAAATAATCCTTTATATGGACGACTACATAGTCAAGTAGGATTATATGGAAAAACTGGTGTACCTGAGAATCAATCTCCTGCTGTACATGACAAACTATGGGGCAATGAATAATGGCTGAAGAAGATAAAAATAAAATAACAGAAGAATTTAAATTAAATACAATGAACGAGTTTAATTTATTTGCTAATGATTATGAAACATGGCATGACCAATGGCAAGACTCTGACTATGCAGAAGAAATACTAAGAGAAAAACTTCATAGGCTAAATGGCAATACAGAACATTTAGCTATAAGTGGTGAAAATGATGCAACTGATATTGTTTCTCAAAGCATGGAAAATATTATTAATAAGCCAAAAAACCAAAGAACAAAAGCTGATTATGCTTTATTAAAAGCTCCAATTAGAGGAGCCGCAACAATCTGGAATGGTATTGTATTTCTAGGAAGAGAGGCATGGGATTATGAAAACTGGATTAAGTCATATGAAAGAATTAAAGCAGGAGTTGATGGCGACCCAAATACAGACTTTTGGAAAAAAGGAAAATTAGAAGACTGGGCTGAACGAACAAAGCGTTCCGGTATTAGAAGAAACAAAGATGGTTTCTGGGAAAATTGGGGACGTGCTGTATCAAGCAGAGAAGAATATGCTAAAGCAGGAATAGACCCGAAATTTATTGAAGGTAGTAATGAATGGAGTGACTGGATGTTTGATGAAATTCCATTTGAAAATGAAGACCTTGGGTATATGGGCAATGCTGTAGAAATACTAACACATGAAGTTTTAACTATGGGGCCTTTAGCTGTTTTAAAATTGCGAAAAGCCTCTAAAGTTGCTGATTGGTTTGCAATGAAAGCCGGTGCTAAAACACAAGGTGGAAAATATGTTAAAGGAAAAGATGGTGTAGAAAAATTAATAAATAAAGAAGGGCAAGATGCTGTATCTCATATTGATATATTAAGTCCAAGCTATAAAGGACGTGGTATGAAAGGTGAGATGATGGATGAAAAATTAGCAATGAAATATGATAAAGCTTTAAAAATTGCCAGACAAGAGGGTTCATTTGGAAAAGTTTTAGGAATGAAAGGTACAAATGCATTTGCAGAAGCAGAAATAATGACATCAATATCAGTAGCAGCAGCCGGAGCAACAATGCAAGAGATGTTCGGAAGAGGTTATTCTGTAATAGGTGAAGTTGGTGCAGGATTAGCAGGAGCTAGGCCTTTAGTATGGGCAGGACGCTATGGTATGGATTGGATGAATTGGTTTCGGTATAGTGCTAATCCATTAAAAAGTAAAAAGGCAAAAGATGATGCCTTCATGCGAATGATGGGCTTTGATATTCGTCCAGATGGGACTGTTGTTGACCCTAATAAAATTATTGGTAAAAACTCTGATGGTTCTAATTTATATGCAACTGTTCCTCAAGGAAAACTTAATGCATTACAAAAATTAGCAATGTCAAGACCGGGCTTTCCTCTTTTATTAGGGGTAGGTAAAGGTGAAACAAGAAAAAAACTTGCTGCCTACAGAACATTAGGTGACCAATTAATGGAAATGCCGAGTGATATACGAGAAGAATTTATAAAACGAATTGGTGCCATTGATACTTTAATTAGTAAATATGATGACAATGGTAGATTATATGCAACTATTGCACAAGCGATTAACCTTGATGTTTTTGCCACTATTCAAGCTAGAGCTTTAGCGAATGCAACCTTGGGTAAACGAGTTAGAGTAAAAATGGATGTTGACCAAGTACGATTACAGGACAGAATGTCGGAAGCATCACAAGCTTTACAGGATATGCTGACACAATTTCCAGATGAATTATGGAAAGACGCTTCATTCAGAAATTTAATAAAAGGTTTTCAAAATCAAATTGATGCAACAACAAGACGATTAGAACAAGTTGATTATAAAAATATTAAAAATTATAAAATGGCTTTAAAAGAAAAAGCCAAAACTATAACTAAAAAACAAAGTGATGGCAAGGCATTAGGTGAAGATGTTTTTGAATTATCTGTAACAAAAGATGATAAACTCCGTACTGGCCGTCAAATAGACAGCACTTCTGATATTAATACATCTTTATTAGTAGATGAAACTGATGAAGCATTAATTAATAAAATCTGGGAAGAAGAAGGATTTTATGAAGTTGCTATGAAAGATTCAGCAGGAAATATCTTACGGGATAATCTTGGTAAACCTATAACAAGAATGTATAACAAGAGAAATACTGCTCTTGATAGAAATGTTATAGATTTTGAAAATGATTCAAGGAAACTAGTTGATGATGCGTTTAATGCTGATAAAACAGCCGGTAGTAAATTGTACAAAGATTTAGATAAACAAACAGATAATTCTTATAGTGGAAAAAATCTAGGAACTATAAATGCTAGAGCAGCAAGTCATATTACTGCTGATTTAGGTGCTGCTGTAGAAAAAGGTCTTGAAGGTGTTGGTATGGAAATGAGACCTATTATTCATGTTAATAATAAAGATGTACAATTAAAAAGTTATTTGATTACAAAACGAAGAGAAGCTTTAGACCAAATAGCTGATGAGGATGTATTAAGAATTTATGATGAAATGGCTGATGATGCTGTTCGTCAAGGTAAAGAAGGTTTTCCTACTCGTGGAAAAATTACGGATGATGCCAACAGAACTATTGATGAAGCTATTGATGACGCTGATGACGTTAGAGATGCACTATCAAAACAAGTTGAAATGGCTTTGCCGGATGAAGTAGCAAAAAATCTCAATATTACATTAAAAGATTTAGTAGGTATAAGGTCAAGTTTATATAAATTTGCAACAGGTGCATACAGACAAAAGGATAAGTTATCTGGAAATCAAGGCATAGATGCATTTTTACAATTTAGTGTTGCTAACAGATTGTCTGATTCATTAAATAAATTTGGTGATGATGATTTAATTAAAGGATGGAAAGCGGCAAATGATAATTGGAAAATTAATGTTGGTGATAAATGGTCAAAAGGATTAGCACAAAAATTAATTGCCGTAGATGCAAGGGGAAATAAAGTTACCGGTGCAGGTAAAATTTTTGATTCATTTATTAATTCAACAGGAGATTATAAAAGTGCAGTAGAAGTATTTAGGTCAATTTTTAGAAGTGTTGACGGTGATACATCTATAAATCAAAACGCAATTAATCTTCTTGATGAAGCACTACTTAGAAGAGCACGAAAGGCAAAGTCAAACGACATGGGTGTTGATTCTGATTTCTGGGAAGCAGGTTTTGGTGATAAAGATATATTAAATTTAGGAACTGAAAATACAGCAGAGTTTCAGAGAATAGCTAATGATAGATATAAAACACCATCAACAGGTTTGGATGGAGTTAACACAAAACTAACACCTATAGAAGAGAAATTACAAAATGCTATAGATGTACATGAATCTTCATTACAACACGCAGCAAAAAATAAATATGGATTTAGTGACTTAGGTGTTACTCTTGATGAAATGCAAAAACTTGCCGGTGTAACAAATGAAGCGGCATTTAGAAAAGCGGTTCTAGATGGAACTTATAGAGGTGGTAATCCAGAACTAGCAAGGGCTGTTTGGAGAAAAGTAAAAGGAAATAAAAAAGCTGAAGAAGGATTCTTTAGAATGTTATATGATGGTGCTGTTGAGGATGCTGTAGCAAAATCAGGAGAAGGTAAAGGATTTAGATATGATTCTGCAACAGGACAATTCCAAGGTAATTTACAGGTATCAGCGAATGCTTTCCAAGAATACTTAGCAAAAAATGAAACGATATTAAAAGAGGCGTTTGATACAGATACGGCAAAACTAACCGATGGCTCTACTATATTTGAAAGAATGGAAGAAATGGGTTCTGTACTACAACTTGTAGGAGGAGAAGTAAACAAAGCAACAATGGAAGGATTGCCTAAATCATTTAGAGTGGAACAAATTATTTCTAGGCTGTATTCAATAGCAAGGGGTGTTGTATCTCCACGATATGTAATGACAGAATTATTAATTCAAGATGCTAGATTTAGACGAGGTAAATTGTTAGAGCAAATAGCAACTGACCCTGATGCAGCTTTAATATTATCAGAAGTCATATCTAAAAATGGATTAAAAAATATACAAGTCAGAAAAGATTTTACTAATTGGTTTGTAGAAGGAATGATTAGAGTGGCAAGAGGTGATGACCCAACTGGGCCGGGTTCTAAATTAGCACAATATTATATTGCAAAAGATAAAGCATCGGATGTTAATGAAAGTGTTGACTTTCCGGGATTTGACTTTCCGGTACTAGGTGAATAATGCCCGAAGATAAAGTCTCAGAGAACAAGGAAAACATCATTCGCATTGAAGGCGAACTGAAATTAATCAATCAAAAATTAGACAATCACATACATCACATAGCAATGAAGGTAGATACTATTTTTAAAATAGTGTGGACAGTATCTTTTATGGTGTTGGGATTATTATTACAAACTGTCTACACAATACTAATAAACTAGGAGGAAACATGGAAAAACTAAAGACAATGTGGAACGATTTAAGCAAGAAGGGTAAGATTATTCTAGTTGCTGTGGTAGTCATTGCCGTTATAGTTGCATACAATGCCATTATATAGATTTAAGAATATAAAAACTGGTCGCATCTTCGATAAGTTTCTGACTTTCGAGGAGCATGACCGGTACAGAGAAGACAAGAATTTAATGCAAGTTCCAACTGGCTTTAAAATAGCCCATCTTATTTCAAGTGGGGAGAATAAAATCAGGGAACAGTTGTGGAATACCGCACAGAAGGGCAAGAAACAGCGAAATTGGAAGGACAATAGAGGATAATGTTTGGGCTACCTGTAGAAATGATAACAATGCTAGGCTCTAGTGTACTAGGTGGTGTAATGACCGTCTGGGGACAGAGCATTAAAGCAAAACAAGCTGAACAAAAGATGTTACTTGCTAGAGGCAAGTTTCAGATGGAGGAAATTGATAAAGCGAGAAGGTATGAGAACAAAGGATTCCAATGGACAAGGAGAATTATAGCATTAACTGCTGTATTCTTTATCATAGTCTGGCCTAAGATTGTACCTGTATTCTTTGATGTTTCTGTATTTCTAACATGGACAGAGCTATCAAGAGGATTCTTTTTTCTCATAGAGCAAAAGGAATTACTGGTGGACAGAAAATTTGCCGGTGTTGTCATAACGCCAATGGATACGCATCTAATGTCAGCAATAGTAGGATTATATTTCGGTGGTAGCTTGGTTAAAAAATAAATTTTTAAATTTTTGTGAAGTTTATGGAAGTAAAGTAAGCAACTGGGCTTGGCACTTGAGATGGAATCGTAAACACAGAAGAAAATGACTGATTGGTTTGATAAGTTAGCTATAGCTTTAGCAGTTATAGCCGTAATAATATTTGTAATTGTGGTAGGAGTATAATGGCTAATAGGATGGATGTAAGTGATAAAACTGCTATTTCTATGCCTATGCGTAACCTTTTATCAATTCTCGCAGCAGTCGGAATTGGAGTCTACGCCTTCTTCGGAATACAAGAAAGGCTTAACAATGTTGAGACGAGAAGCACACTCATGGAGGCCGACCTCATTAAAAATACAGAATTTAGAATAAGATGGCCCAGAGGTGAAATGGGCAGTTTGCCTGCAGATAGTGAGCAGTTCATGCTTATTGAATACATGGATGGTCAGTTAACAAAAATGCAGATACAAATTGAGTCAATGATGCATAATAAAGTTAATATTATTAGGCTTCAGGAAGATATGAAGGAAGCTAGGGAAAATATAGAAAAATTAAAAGACAAGTTGAGGAAGACTAACGGTGGTTGAAACATTAATAGCTCTTCTTATGTATATAGGAATAAATTTAACTGAACACGTGCCCTATGATTCAATTGGTGATTGTTTAAAGGCAAAAAGACTTAGTGAAAGAAGTTCCGGGCCGGACGGGCCTAGACTGGAATGCAGACCTGTAAAAGCTAAAACTGAAATTTGGAAAGAAGATGGAAAAAAACACATCATTAAAATTATTGAGGATTAAGAATGAAATTTATACTAACAAACTTAGCTTTATTATTATTGCTGATTACAGTTGTAGTGTTATCAAAATCTGCAATAGCAGATTCAACTAATGATGAGAACACACAAACAAATACATCAGGAAGCAATACAAATATAACAGGTGGATATGAAAGCACTACGACAACAACCTATGAAGATGGGGCAACGAATACTACAACATCCACATCAACTACAACGAGCAGTTCAACTGGCTCCGATATTCCCGTTAATTCAGCCAATGCACCAAGTTACTCCTCTATGTCTCAAGATGTGTGTAGCATGGGTGTTAGCGGTTCCGTTTCTACTCTCGGCTTTGGGGCTTCTGTTGGCAAGCATATTCGTGACTTAAACTGTGAACGCATAAAGCTCTCTAAAGTTCTGTATGACTACGGAATGAAAGTGGCGGCTGTTTCCATTCTGTGCCAAGATGAACGAGTGTTTGAAGCAATGCTTATGGCAGGAACACCCTGTCCATTTGAAGGCAAGATTGGTAAAGATGCTTTAGCACAGTGGAATAAATATAATATGGAACGTCCAGATTATGAATCCTATGTTTCTAAACTGGAAACTCGTTCAAGAATTGATGAAGAACTGGCTGAAATAGCAAGGCAAGAAGAGGCAGAAAGAATTAAAAAGGAACAGGAAGAACTGGCTAGGAAAATAGAAGAGGAAAAAAAGAAACTTGCAACACTAAAACAGCAGGATGAAGTTGATAATATTATTGTAGAAACAGATTTAGAAACAAAAGAAAAAGTTATTATTAATATACATTCACGATGAGGTATATTATTGTAGCTGCAATTATACTGTGCAGTTTTTTATTTGTATGGGATAAGTCATTCGGTGAAACAATAAATACTGGTAATCTTTTAACTAACTCTACATTTACAGGCGGTAACACTAATTGGACTAATCATGGGTCTACACAGCAACATCATACTAATTATGGTAATGAGTGTAATCCAAATACAGCAGGTAACTTTGCTACAACTTGTGGCATACCAAAAGGTTCTTTTGCCGGTGTAGATAATGGTGGTATTAGCCAGACAATAAAACTGTCTGAAAAGACTAATATGACAGAGGCTGAAATCCAAAATGGATTTACAAGTACGATGTCAAATGACATATGGTTTTGGCATGGTCAGGACTCTGTAACAATGACACAGGAACTAACCGATAGTTCCGGTACAACAACAACACAAAATAGAGTTGTTACTGGTAGTCATAACTATTATCAAACATACACTGACACTGCTATCATAGGAAATAACACGTCAACAGACTATGATATAAAAGTTAAACTGGACATTGATGATTCAAGTAATTCTAGTTCTCATGCAGGGCCTGATATTGATAATGTAGAGTTAAAAATAGCCTATACTTATATTAATCCCCTTGAAGAAGATACTCAAGAAATTATAGATGATATTAATGAAGATATTACTGAAACAATAGATGATATAAATTGGGTAGAGGAAGAATACACATGGGATGACTCTTGGCAGGATGATTACACTTGGGAAGAGGAATTTTATTTTGAAGACAACTATACTTGGGAAGATGATTATGCAACTGGTTGGGATGAAGGATTTGAACTAGAAGAATTTGAAGAGGTATATTTTGAGGAGTTTGAGGAAGTATATTTTGAGGAATTTGAAGAAGTAATTTTTGAAGAAATGCCTACGATGGAAGAGGTATTTTTTGAGAATGAATACATAGAGCCTCCAATGATGACGGAGGAAATATTTGAAGAGGAATTTGAAGAGGATTTTACAGAATTTCTAGAAGAAACTGGCATGGAAGAGCAGTTCATGGAGTTTTTAGAAGAGGAAGGAATAACACAGGAAGAATTTTTTGAAGAGATAGCCGAGGAGGAGTTTAATGATGAACTTACTACGGAATCTTTTGAGGAGTTTGAGGAAGAGTTTACAGAAACAGAAACAATTGAGGAAAGCTCACCAGAGATTGTTGAGACTGAAGAAGAGGCGATGGAGCCTGAGCCAGAAGTAGAAGAAGAAGAGCAAATAGCTACAAATGATACAGCAACAGAGGACACAGCAACAGAAGACACACAGGAAGAGGACAAATCCAGTAGCGAAAGCACTGAGGAATCCGAAGTACAGGCAGAAGACAGTGAAGAGCAAGATGGTGTACAGCCGGAAGGACGAGAAGACATGGACTCCGACAAAGGGATTGCTACAGATGTTGCAAAAGTAGAAAGCAAATTAAAACAAAACTTAAAAAAAATAGCCAAGCAAATAGCACAGGCAACAAAACAGAACACTCAAAACTTATCGAAAGAGGATATATTTTTTAAAGATAATAATACTTTAGATGCGTATAAAAAGATGGCATTTTATTCTGCCAAGGATATATATAAAGATGCATCAATGGGATTATTTATACAATTAGATTTATCTCCTTACACAGGGGATATATACTTAGGTACAAATTTAAATGCGTACAAAGAAGACGACCCAATTGAAATACAAAGGGTTAAACTATTGAATATTGAATCAGTAAAGCGTAAGCTACTGGCTGAATTGGAGGCACTTAGACAATGAAAATTATAGATAAACTTAGTACATATGCAGCACTGATTGGTGTTGTATCAGCTATTGGTGGAGGATTTTATGCATGGGGTGAGTTTAATACAAGGCTCTCTGCAATAGAGAACGAGCCACCTGTTAATTTAACACCATTAAAGAATGGATTGAAGGAAACAAATAAAAATCTAAGTGAAGCTAAAATTGATTTAATTGATAGAATTAAAAAGGTTGATGATAAAATTCAAACGACAGATTTAACTAATGTATACGCAGAAATTAATAAAGTTGAAAATAAAATTAAACCAACTGATTTAACTAAAGTGTTTAAAGAAATTGCTTTACTAAGCCAAGAAATTGTTAAGGTAACAGCTAAAATACCACAAGCTGTAAACTTAAAACCAATAATGAAAGCACTGCAAGAATTAGAAAAGCAAATGGCAATTGTATCTAAAGAAAATGAATTACAGGATATAATGATTGAAGAAATAAAAACAAAAGCTAATAATCCACTAGCAAATTAACAGGTACTCCATACCTATAAGAAAGCCCTAGTTTAACTGGGGCTTTTTTTATTCCTCAACAGTTGCTTCTTCTTTTTTGCCAAACACAGGAGAATAGTTATCTCTCATTGCATCTTGTCTAAATTCTTCTAGTTCAAGGTGTTCTTCTGGTGTTGTTATAGGTGATACTTTAGGAGCACTTCCCGCATCTCGTTGGGCTTGTGCAATAGCAGAAGATATTGCTCCTCTGCCACCTTCAACAACTTCAGTTTCCTCTTCCCCATTTATAGCAGTATGTCCATGTGTCAGTAGAGAATAAAAATCTTTATTAGCTAATTGTACATGGGATTTGTCATCGTATACAACAACCCACGTTCTAATTGTATGTCCCAATGTTGTTATAATCTCCCATTTTTTAAAGGAATGCACTGTCTTAACAGGTACAGTTCCCTTTGTTAAGTACTCCAACATCTTTCCCTTGGTTAGAACAGCAGAATCTTCATCCTCAAATTGTAATTCCCATACCTTATCTTCATGTGCATGGGTGTCTGGATTAGTCCCGCCAGAATCATTTTGTATTATATTTTTAATTGTTTTTGTCATCCTAAATACCCTTTTACATCTTTGATATCTCTTTCAAAAAGATTATCTATGTATTTAATTACGTTCTCATACCTAATTGTATCTACGTAATTCTCGTTCCACTTATCCATGTGTTCACGAAACTCTTGCGGCGGGCACGTCCATTTTTCTGAAAAGAAATTGCCCGACTTGTCAATGCCGAAATATAATAGTTGTAGTATGGCTTCATTACTGTTTGGTAATTTTTTGTCCGCCATCTTTACTCTCTATCTCTGGCAAATTTCCCAATAATTGTATTAATTGATACACCTCAACATAAGGTCTACTGCTCAGATATTTAAGCAAAATATTTAATTGTTCAGTTGTTATTTTTTTCATAATTTTTCTCATTTAATTTTTTAATGTATTCCAATGTCTCTCTTCCTCGTCTTTCTCCTTCTGATTCTTCTTTCGGCTCTTGGAATTTAATCTCACCGGCTATCGCCCCATACGCAGCCATGTCAATATATGTATCTTCACTAACATCACCTAATTTTGTTCGTGCTATTTTTAAAAGGCACATCATAATTGCCACGTCATGTGCTGTGATGTCAACATCTTTATACGCAGACCATAGTTTTGCAATATTCTTATGATTGTCAGTTTTATCGCCGTAATCCTTATGCCTCTGTCCTTTTACAAGAGAACTTGCTTTATTTAAAAATTGGTCTGTATTCATTCTCCCCACATTTTTTTTAATTTTCATCCTTAACTAGACTAGTTATCATAATTCAACATTTTCCTTCATAAATAACTCTTCCAAAGGTAATAGCACACAGCGAGAGGCACCTCTGTCCCCTATCATTTTACTGTGTGTATCTTTATACTTTTCAACTATCCTTTTTAATCTGGGAACTTCAAAAACTAATTTACAGTAATTCCCCGTACCATTGGATAAAATATGAATCCAAAAATCAGATTCTGTTTTATCAATGCCACTGGGTTTTCCATTGCATTCATACTCTATGGCAATGTTACCTGTCTTCTTCCACCAGTCCCGTTCAGTCTTAACTTCAATCTTTTTGTTGTGAAACATATCGTGAACTTGCTGTTCCCGTAACTGTCCATACTGTAAATCCAAGTCAAATTTAGTGTTTTTTACCATTTCCCCTCCTTGGTCTGAATGGAATAATGTTACTTTTTAATTCTAGTTTTGTTGTTTTCAATTTTTCCTGTAGCATTACCTCTTTACCAATCTCAATTAAATCTTCTTGGTGTTTTACAGACATTTCACATAATCCCCTCATCATATAATATAATTCATTAATAGGATTATCCATTTTATCCACACATATGATATTAAATTGGTCTTCCCCTATGGGAGACATTATAACATACATTTTATTTTTAGGTAATACTATTTCCTCTTCCTTAACCACTTAGCAGGTATCCTATTATCAGCATACAAAAAATCATGACGATTACACCAATCGGCATAAGAAGTTTTACTGCCCTTATATATCTTTTTCTTTGAATTTGGGAAGATAAATCTAACATCCAAAGTCGGATTTTGCTCTTTAACAAGTAAATGTTTAACTCTATCGGTGACATCCAAATTTCCTTTCAATTCTAAATGAAATCCATAATCCTTTAAATAAAAATCTGGAGTATAGGATTTAATTGGTACAATATATCTAAACTTATCCTTTTCATAATTGTATCTAATTTTATTCTTCGCCAGATACTGTGCGAACTCAAATTCAAATCTGCTTCTAAAACCATGACTCAATTTCATTTAACAATATTTTTAGGTTTATATATCTCATATAGCTCTTCCAATCGTAAATCCAAGTATTGTGCTGTTTGCGGGGATGTTTTTCGTAATTCTTCCGTATATCCCTTAATATCAGCAACTACTATAGCATTTCGGTCTAATAAATTTTTAATTTCCTTTATATCTTCGTCTACAGTGAGTTTATTGGTAATAAAGGTCTTATCCCCCCACAGAACACGAAAAGGGTCTCTAGTGCGTAAAAATAGCACATTATGAGCATTTTGGTCTTTTGTATGCTCTTCAATGTAAAAAATATCACGATTTGACTCAATATCAGTATTTTCGATATTTAACTGAAATATTATAGGCAATTTTCCAAATCTTTCTGAACTATCTTAGTATACCACACCATAGGTCTGTTCTGTGCTCTTGTAGCTACCTTTTTATGCAGTTCAGCTTTAGGCCAACAATGATATTTGTAGCTACAGAAACTACAAGCCATTGGCATTAATTTATTCTTTGTATATATATCTTCGCCCTTAATTTTTATTTTTTCATCTTTTGGTTCAAATAGCTTTTTAAACGGCTTATCTTCAACCAATGCCTTAACATTGTCACTAGCTTTCTGTAGTGTCTCATTTCTTTCTTCCTCCTGTTCCTGTGGTGCCTCGCATATTGCCCACTCACCTGTTGATTTATTTACAGCAATCCAACCGCCAAATGGTGAACCATCAGCCTCTGAATAGCCATACCCCTGTACAAGATAACCAAATGGGTCATCCTCTTTTAATTTACTGTATCCACCATAATTTCCAAACTTGTTTGTAAATGCATAGGGACTTGCGGACTTAATATCCCATACTTTACCATTAATCTTTGTATCTAATGTACCTTTAATATCCTTTCCCCCAATCTTTGCAGATACCTTTTTTTGAGTGTATTCTACATTAATGCCAGAAGCTTTCATAATAAATATGGCGGCTGCTTCAACAAGGTCTCCCATAAGGAACCTCATTACAGCATTGTATTCTAAATCTCTGGGAAGTTCTTTTTTATCGAGTTGCTGTTGACAAAGCGGTTTACCCAAGCCGGACATACGCATTCGCCATTTCTTTTTATTTGGGCTAAATTGCTTTTTTAATGCATCACCACAGGCTTTTTTAAATTCACGAACAAGTTTAGGCGAGATTTCAGCCTCGCCCTTGCTTGCGTCAGTGAGATAACTCTTAACTAAATCAAGAATTGGTTCCATTACCCAACCTTGCCTCTAAAATGTTATCGTTTGCATCTTCTTTCAATTTTTTATTGGTTCTATGGGATTCCATAATACCATTATTAAAAGAATTAATTGCTCCAAAAAAACGTAACAGCAAGTCTTGGTCATCTTTGGTGAATTTACCAAATTTAATTGTTTTAGCGTTAGCACCATAATATATGTTACCGCCTCTTTTGCCTTTAACAGTTGTTAATTCAGCAACTGCAGTAGGCATAAGTTTTCTCTGTGCCTCTAAAGTCTTTACCCAATCAGAAATACGGATAAAACTTGACCCTCTTACATACCAAATGGATTCTTGGTCTTTGACAGATGCCGGTTTTCCTGTGGCATCTTGCCCCTCATTTATGGTCACTAGTCCATATAGTACTTGGACACATTTAATGCCCTTTTGCAGTACAGCTTCGGGAGAATGCTCATCTAGTGTTCTTAATCTATCGGGAGCAAGTTTACCACATTTCAATCCACCACTAGTATCATAAAATAAATCATTCATACTGCGTGATTGAATAGTTTGACTACCGAATTGATTACTGTCATTATCCCATACAGAATACATAAAGGTGCGAACAAAAGGTCTATACGTAACTTTAGGTGCAAAGATAGCCCTTCCGCTACTGCCATCCTTTATCATAAAAAATCCTCTAGGAATAGAATTTCCATCATCGTCTTCAGTAGAGTGATTGATGCTTAATCTAGGTAATCCACCGCCAGATGATACATCACCCGATTGACCAATCAACTTTCTTAGGTTATCCTCTGTAATGTCATCTATTTTAGTTGGTAGAGGACTATAACCAACCTTTTCTATTTCGTTTGCGTTCAATTTGAACTCCTTTTTGCAAAATTATTTTATAGGTAGCTTCGAGGGATTTGTGTGACCGCACCCTCAACCTTTTCCCGCCTAATCACATTCCTATGATTAACTAGTACTTCAGTACTAACTCTTAGAACATCATCCATTCGGACATCCTTTCTAAGAATCCTGCCTTACAACTTAGGTATTGTTGTTCAGCCAGAAGCAATAATATATTTGCAAGTATATTACTCCTAAATCGTAAATGTATTATATAACATACAAAAGGTATGTCAACTACATTTCAAAACTTAAATTAAAAGATATCGTTCTTCTTAAACCCTTGCCTCTAAACGGATAGACCTCGTGCAGTAGCCAAGCAGGAAATACGTATATTTTACCTACCGCAGGTTTTACAGGGTATTTAGGGTCAATAAACATTACAGGTGTTCCATATATAAATTCAATCCATCCTGCGTGCTCTCTCTCCTCATCATTTTCTACAGATGGTGGCATTTTCAGCCAACCGGCTGCTGACAGCATACCAAAATGCATATGAGGTGGATTAAAATCTCCTGCAATGGAATTGACGAGCCAACTGTTATGCAACAATACTTTTTTAATTCCTTGTTTAGCTTTTTCCTTATCCAAATCATCACCATCAGCATTCAGTTTTGTTTTCACATACATATTAGTGCAGTGCCCCACCCAATTAAAAAATGTAGGTAAATTATCATCTGGTTTTTGATGCCAAACATGGTCTTCAATTTTATGTTCTTGTTTTACGTTTCCAACTAAATTATCTGACCAATCTAATTGTTTAGATTTTTTGTCACTAGCTGATATTTTATCTCCATACGTATTCAGCATATCAACATAAGGTTTTGGCATATCAAATTCCATTATAAATGGGCTGAATGGTGCGTGAAGTTTTCCTTGTAATTTATAATCTTTATAATCCATTATATTTCCTCTAATTCTAGCCAATTTCTGCCAATTTTTAATTCAATGTCAATTGGCATATCATAATCAATATTGTATCTACGTTTACATTCATCTTTAATACTTAACATAGAATTTTTTAAATAATCAATGCATTGTATTTTTTCATTAGGGTGAACATCCAATGTAATACTATCGTGTACAGTGTTACAAATAACACTTTTCATATTATTTTTCTTAATTATACCATACAGGAAAACTAAGGCAAGTGGCAATAAATCGGCTGTTGCAAATCCCTGTACAGGATAATTCTTAATCGCTGTTGAATTTGTTACATTGCCATATCGTGTCCATCGTGCCTCTGGAAATGCATACTCCCTTCCAGATGGTAATTTAATTTTCTTTGTCTCAACTGCCTCTTTCTGTAGCTTGTAATGCCAATTATTAACTTGCCAATACTTGCTTTTAAATGCCTCATAGTATCTCATCTCTTTTGGTGTTCCTAAAATGCCCCCGTATAGTGGCTTAAATGTGTGTGCTTTAGCATCTTGCCTTGATACATTCATTGTATCTGCAGTATATTGATGAACATCCACGTCATTTTTAACATCTTTATATACTTGCTTATCTTTAGACAAAAATCCTGCCACCCTAAATTCTAACTGCTTGTAATCACCCTCTAATATAAATCCATTGTTAAATCTGCTAACAATAGCTTTTCTCACAGGAAATGTTGTTCCCCTAGGCATATTTTGAAAGTTAGGATTTCTAGAAGACAGCCGACCTGTTGATGTTACACATTGCATAAATTGCGGATGAATAAAATTGTTAACGTCCAAACCCCTTTCTATTCCCTCTATAAATGTTCGTAGATACGTTCTTATGGCACTGTATCTTGTATAGGATTCTAAAAATTCTTTTGCTGTAGGATTAGATTCTGTTATATGCTTACTAGCAGTTCCCATATCTGTTTTAAATCCGTGAACAGTGCAATCCAAAATATTTGTAGGTACTAATTTAAATCCTGCCACTTCCCCTGTTGATATGTATACAACACCCTTACCACTACATTTAGGACATTTTGGTGCTATTTTATATAAATCCCCTTTAACAGTATATTTTTTAATCGTTCCTTTTCCGAAACAATTGTCGCATCTCTGTACTTTTGTCTTGTAAATTACGTTTGTCATACGTGCTACCATACTATTAAACTCTGTTCTCGTAAAATTTGGTCTCCTTTTGGGACGTTTTGCACCGCCTCGTCTTGTTTCTGTACCCAGATTAAACGCAGATTTCCATTGATGTTTATCTTTTACTCTGCAACTGTACATAACTACTGACCTATCCTCGCCACTATCCAGATTAACGGGAGTATCCCCCATTGCCTCTATAATCATTGTATCTAGCTTTTTCTTTAAAATAATCATTTCCATTTGATAGTCGTCCCTTAATTTATGCAGTGTATCTACATTAATTTTTATACCACAAACCTCCATATCTGTCAATGTTTTTGTCATTTGAAATGACAGATTAATTGTATTTACTAAACTCATTTAACTCCACCTCTAATAATTTACATTGTTCTTGTGCCAATTCATAGGTACAACTAACATCGCCCCTGCCATACTCTTCAACTAAACTAGCAGGAATGTCTTCCATACTAATGCCTCTTTTCATAAAATCCTGCACTAAATATTTCTTTTTTTGCTTAACTTTTCTTCTTTTACAACTTCCATCAAGTGACAAATCACGATGTAGCCCTCTAGCGAGTATATACTCAACAACCATAGTGTCATACACACTATTGTTATAGGTAAAACCACAATTATACAGCCAAGACAAATCAAACTTAATGTTATGACCGATAAGCACAGTAGTATTATATAATAAATTCTGTAGCATACTTTTTCCATTTTCCGTTGGACTCCTTTCCTTGTGATAAAACCATATGTAATCTTCTTTTCCTGTTTGTGTTTTGTAACCTACACTAACCAATTGATTGTTGCCGTTATAGGAATATAAATCATCCTTTTTAAATGTTGTTTCTATGTCCAGACACACTATCATCTGTCATCATCCTCACTGAATACACCTGTTTGAACATTGATTTTACAAGCCAATCCAGAGTGTACACCATTGACTTTATTCTTTGATATGTTTAAGAATCTTGTTGTATTCTCATCGTGGTCTGTATTTCTACCAATGCCGATGATAATGTCACCTTCTCCCGCCTTGCCTGTCTTAGAGCCGTCCAACATATCATAGGTTAAATATTCTTTTCCTTCAGCATCAGCACCCGCTTGAGACACCGCCCACACCAAACAATTGTTACGTTTTGCGATTTCTCTTGCCATATAATACACTTCCTTTAATCGTTCATCGCTTCTGTTAAAATGACCTCTAACTTTTATTTTATCCAATTGGTCAATGAATATGATGTCTGGTTTATTTAAATTACAGTAGGATTCCACTTCACTGATATTTGTACCTACACTATCTATGACTGTTAACTTTTCCTCTACATTCATATCTTCCAATCTACTCATACAGCTTTCCACATTGTCATATAAACCGTCTTTAGTCATATTTAACAGCGAACAGAAAATGCGAATTTTTAATCGTGTTGCTCTTTCTTCATTCGCCCAATAAAAAACTTTATGTCCTGCTTTTACATATTCACTAGCCAAGTAACAGCAAAAAGATGTCTTGCCAACTTCTGGCCTTGCGAATATTATTCCCAAGTCACCCCTGTTCAATCCCATTACTTTTTCGTACAGAGGCTTTAACGGAAATTTAAAATCACAGGTTTTAGTTTCATTTGCAATTAAATCTTTTAGTGTATCTCTTATAATTGTAAATGTTTCGTGTTGCTCTGGGTCTTCTTCCATTGCTGTATCTATTATTCTTTGCAGTACGCCAAAGTCATCGTTCTGTCCTGTCCATATTGCAAGTGCCTTATCACCAATTTCCCTTGCTTTATCTCTTCGCCATAAATTAAACAGTAAGTCAAAAGCCATATCCATATTTGTAGGTGCAATGCTTTTTAAACTTGTTATTTCTTCCTCTATGTTATTGCGAGTTGTTTCTGGCATTGCAGGATATCTGTCTCTGTGCAATGCGAGTAACTCATCAACTGTTAAGTCAATGTCATATTTTTGTTGTGAAGATGTTATTGTTTCAAAAATTGTTGAGTATTCTTTTGGAAACATATCTTTTGACAGAATGTTTTTTGCCTTTTCCCAAAATTCTTTTCTAAGGCACAGTGCTATAATTTGTTTTTCAATCACAATACACCACCATTTTTATGCAATCAATAATATTTTGTTTTTCATTTTTATTTTCATTATTCTTTTTTTTATTTTCTGATTTTGCTTTTGAATCCTCTGCAACAATTGTTACCGCCCTTGCTGTTTCTTTTGCAATCATTAACGCACAACCATTTAAAATTGCTACTGCAAATAATAAAATACTAATCTTCTTTAATATTATAATCATCAATTAATTCAGTTATTTCTAATTTCATTTGTTCAACCCGTTGCATAATGTCATCCAAATCCCTGTCATCTTCCACTAAAAGAATGTCACCTAAGTCCTTGAAAAGACTAGATAAATTATCCCGTATGTTTACTATTTTTAATTTGTGTTCGGAGGTTAACATTTTCTACAATTATATTTTTATAATCATCCATTAATTTTTTGTATCTAAATTTTAGTTTATGCTTGTACAGAATTTGTTGATGATGCTTTTGTTTCCACATATCTAAATCACGGTACAACTTTATTATGTTAAATGGTTTGTTCATTTAATACCTAACGCAATCATTAACACTCCCATAAAAAATATAAATATAAAAAATATTATTATTTTAAATATCATTTTATTTCCTCAACTGTACAAAGCATTGGAAACCCATCAACTTCCCAAGTGTCTTCTGCTTCTTCTCTCATTTCATACTGACCCATATAACTTACTTTTTCTTCTGCTTCTTTTTCAGTGTTTGCCTCAACAATAATTTTATGACCAAAACTTGTTGATGTAACTATTTCAAATTTTTTCATTTTATTTCCTCAACACTTGTAACATCCCAATCTGCATTAGAACCTGTCTTCCAACCATTTTCAAAATCAACACCATCGCCTTCATCTATTTCTTCACGAGCCATTTCCTCTGCTTCTTCTTCGCTGTTTGCTTCAAATACTTTTTTATAAGTTTCTTCTGACCATATATCTACTTTATATTTTTTCATTTAAGTATCTCCCGAATTTCATTTTTTGTTAGCACTTTTAAATCTCTATCCAAAGTTACTAATCTTGTTGGTACTCTTGCTTTAATACGCATTACAACATCAATAGCTTTTCTTGTAGCATCTTTGTCTAGTGCCACTATTACTTTTACACTATCAGAAAGTATTCGCAATGATTCATTTGTTAAATGTGTTCCCATTAGTGCGACACCCCTATACCAATCTGTTACAGCACAGGCACTTGCACAATCTTCACACACTATTGACACAGTACTATCTCCTATTACAAAAGGGTATCTACTCTTATTATACCTATGCCATTTCGTTCCATATTTTCCGAGCCGTCTTCCAACAGCATCTACTAATTTGTTATTGTATCTAACTAAAAATACAACTCTGTCATCCTTAACATCATATAGTATGTTATCCATATTTTTTAAATACGCTGTCCAACAATTGTTATTTTGCAGATACAGTTTTGCTCTATTGTTTTTATTTATAGATACAAAATATTCTGGTATTATAAATTCTGTTATTGTATCTAAAGTTTTGCTGTTGCTAATGACACTGTTAAATATTTCTTTTGTTATTTTGTTGTTATTAAAACCTGATATGCTACAATCAGAATGATAACAATTATATAATAAACGTGTACCAGAATTTGTTACTGAAAAAGTGTTACTATGATTACAGACAGGGCAATCTCCCCTGTGTGATTCACCAATGTTTAAATTTAAATTATTTATATATTCCTGTACCATATACTGTACCCCCGTTGCCAAAGAATACCTATATAAATATCATATTGACACGCTATCGCAAGTTAAAAAAATAAAAAAAAAGTATTGCCATAGTAATTCAGTAGTCTATATATATAATTACAATATTAGTCTGGTTGCTGACAATGAAAACTCTTAAATGAGGCTACAGGAAATCAGCTATAAAAATTTTCCTGTCCCAATGAATTAACATTGTGGGTATAAACAATGCCAGATTGATGTTGCTAAACTTTTGGAGGAGATACTCAGCAGAGTTTTAATGGTAAAAAATGCCACGCAATTCTAGATGAGGCGAACTGGAGAATCTTCGGCAAAAATACAGCAAGACTCTTTTACAAGAGACCCTCCTGTATCCCTATGCGTAGTGAACGAGTGTCTCCTCCAAGAGTTTATAAGAACATCTCTAGCGAGGTCTATGGTTTAGCGACCATAGCGGTAGTGACGAGCCGAAGCGAAACCAAACGTCATCTGGAGGTTAGGGGTGGTGTAAAAGCCACCCTCACGTGACTAAATTTCTGTGTGGACTAGGGTAGCCTTAATAGCCCTACATCGCAGTAGGTGTAGCTGTAAAGAATAAGCTTATTCCTCTAGTTCACACGAAAGTTTAGAGTTTAAGCTTGGTTACGATGCGTTGTCAATGGCTCGATTGAAATACTAGTTAGAGTTTAACTGACGTTGTATTAAAGCAGATAGCGAAGAGCATCGCACTATCCGCCAAGTTTAAAATGGGGCATCAAGAGAAATCTTAACCAGAGTAATCTGGCAGTAGCCTTGCTCTGCCCCATACACGAGGGGAGAGGAGTTTATACGTTTCTCTATATGAGCCGTAGCCATCTTCCCTCAAAATAAAAGGAGTTAAAATGGCACACATACTGTGGATTGTGATTATAATAATAATAGTGGTGGTGATAATATGAGTACTGTATATCAAAATTTAAATGTAGTAGCTATAACTGTTGGCTGTTCTGGATGGAGTATAAAGAAAGGATTTTTGAATCTGCATTTGGAAGACGGAAAAATTGTTAGATTCAATGAATGGGACGACCTTGAACTAGCTAGATTAAAGGATGTAATAAATAATAATGTTAAAGTTGGCATTAGAAGAAAACGTAAATACTATTATTTGGAAAGTATTGTAAATGCAAAATAAGGAATACAAAAAATCTGTTGGTCAGAAACTGTATCGTGCATTAATAAAACGATATGAGAGTAAAATCTACGAGGCTAAATCCATTCTTGCTGTTTATTTTACGAGTGCTGTTGGCATAGGGGAACACCCACAGATTTTAGAAGAAATGGATAAATATTTAACTGTTATTGTTGATTCAGAAGATAAAAAAGGGGCATTGGAAAGACATTTTGAGGATGGTGGTTGGGAAAGACCATTCTTTGAGGATAATAAATGAGCAGAGCAGACTTAAAAAGAAAAAACCATAAGGGAAGAAGAAAAATCGGCTCCAACAAGAGAAGAAACAGAAGACGGATTAGGCTTGGGCTGAAGATTAGGAGAAAGTGAAAAGCAAGACACACAAAAATTTGTTAAAGATTAAAAAAAGATTGGACAAAAAGGCTTTGCGAGACCCAAAGACCAGACCACAATTGTTAGATAGGATTAATTGGGATAGAGTATCCACAATTTTGAATAGGCGTTATGAAAAATAAAAAACTGACTAAAGAGCAATTAGAGGAGATACAAAGATATATGGATAAAGTGTTAGAGGAAAATCAAGTGTTGGGGGAAAGGTGCAAGGATTTTTTAAATAATTTGCGAGGGCATATTGTTAATGAAATAAATGTTAGCGATTTGCCCAGAGAATTGTTAGTATATTTGTTACAGAGAGAATTATTGTTAGTGGCTAAAAATTTGTTACCAGAAAAAAGATTAGACCACGCCTTAATCATAGTTCACGAGGCTATTGCAGATACACTAAAAGATAGCCTGTATCCAGAAATTGAAGAAAAAATATCAATTCATTAATTACTGTAGATAAATAAAAATAATTTTAAAAAAAGACTTGCAATACTTTTTATATCAACTAAATATAATAATATGATATTCAATCATTGTGTAATTAAACTAGCAATCCAAAATGCTTTAAGGTTTAATAATCAATTTTACAGTTTAAAAAATACACAAAACTGTATTTTTAATTTTATTGTGGATTATGTAATTCTTGTGTCTGTTCGTCTATTACATTGTATTAAGTTGGTGGTTTGTGATATTAGCAAATTGAAAAGGCAGACTAAAATAAGTGTAAACCGAGTGTTAATCCACAACAAAGTTAAAATAGTAGGTAACATAAAATGAACCAATTACAAAAAAGAAAATTTAGAAAAGGTGCTGTACATAGTCGTAAAAAGGTATTTACAAATAGTAACGAAAAAATAAAAAGACATTGCAATCTGTGCCAAAAAGAATTTATTGCAGATAACAAATTCATAAGGTTCTGTGATTTATGTAAACAGGAAGAGGAATATAAATTTGGATATGACTTGTCAACATTTGGTAAAGGAAATTATGTAATATGACATTGACAGAATTAATAAATAAATTAAATGAATTAAAGAATGACAGTAAAAATGCAGATAGCGAAATTTATTATTTTGCAGAAGATGAATATCAAACATTTGATGTTAAAATTGAAAATGTAGAAATAGAAGATAACAAAATATTTTTGAGTTAGGAGATAAAATGAAAGTTAGAAAATTATTGGAATTACAAAGTACTATTGAAGAGAGAAAAGTGCCTTGTGATATGAATGGAGAATTAAATAAACATTATTCAGAATCTAAAGAAAAAGAAATTGATATTTTAGATATGGATTTAATTCATTTAGTTAGAGCTTATTCAAAATCTATTGAATTAAATATTAGAAAGTTAGATAAGAAAACCATTATGTATAATCTAGATAGTATCTTAGAAAAAATAAAAATTATTTCTAAGGAGTTAGATTGAATAAAACACAACTAGCGATAAAAAATGGAAGAACAGTATATACAAATAATGTTTTCAGTACTTCTAATTACAATACTAATTTATTAAAGTTATCTAGTAATAAAAAATTAGGAAAATTTGTTATTAAAGGTAGGCACAAAAATAAATATTTATACAGCTTATCTTTAGAGGAACGTAAAACTTGTCCTACCAGTTGTTTTCATTGGAAAACTTGTTATGGCAATAATATGCCATTTGCTCATAGATTTAAAGCCTCAAATAATTTGTTAGTTAGGTTACATAAGGAAATAAAATTGTTATCCATAAAACATAAAGAGGGGATTTTAATAAGATTGCACGTTGTGGGGGATTTTTATTCTGTAGCTTATGTAAAATTCTGGAAAAAAATGTTATCTCTTTATCCTAATATTTCAATATTTGGTTATACTGCGAGAAAGCCATTTTCCGAAATTGGAAAAGAAATTGTTAAGTTAAGAAATAAATTGTGGGATAGATTTTCTGTTAGGTTTTCAAATTCTGTTATTGCTAAACTAACTGCAAATTCCGAGGATTTGTTATCTAAAAAATTGTTAGGCTTAATATGTCCAGAGCAATTAAATCAAGTTAAGAATTGTGCTAGTTGTGGTTTATGTTGGAATAGTAATGTAGATAATATAATTTTTAAAACACATTAAATGTCAACTATCACAAATACTAAAAAAAATGAAGAGCCATTGATAGAAGCTTGGTGTATTCATAAATGGCATTATAAAACACTTAAAGAGCATCAAAAAGCATTTGATGATAATCAGTTTGGGCTACAA
>VTLG01013006.1_pt1 | contig 29723 bp, 37 predicted proteins | sample 4694571 | NCBI WGS metagenome assembly VTLG01 (sample SAMN12604809, study PRJNA352737) | marine metagenome | biome: ENVO:00000447; feature: ENVO:00000209|ENVO:00000569|ENVO:01000036; material: ENVO:00002151; isolation source: viral sequences binned using virsorter ...
TGACCCCGTCAATGTTGGCCATGTCACCCATGGCATTCACGCGCCTTGCTATTACATCCTTATCGGGCATCAGGTATTGTCTTGGCAATTTGTCCGGATCGGTAATTGTATGTTTCCATTTTTTTATAAATGTGATACCGTTTGGCAAAGATCGGCGCTCCGGCGGAGTTATGGAAGTTGTGGTGACCTCCTTCTCCTCTAGGCGCCGGTCTTTTTCCATATTGAAATATTTCAATTTGTCCTTAAGTATCCGTTCAGCCCATTCATAATTTTCAAGCCTTGCCTTGCGTTCGGCGGTCAGCGCCTTGTGCGCCTGGTTGGCACGCTTGACCGGTTCCGCATACCTCGCTTCCACTGTTTTTTTATCCTTCATGACCAGTACCAGAATATCTCCGGCGCGGACGAAATCATTGTCGTTATGAACGTGCGTTTTTATAATAAGATCCTTGACCCGTTCCGGATCGGCGAGTGTAAATTTTTCCTTATCGAGCGACACCAGGTCACGCCTGGGTTCCAGCTTATAGGGTGATGTCATAGCGATTCCTTATAGTGAAAGACCCGGACCGCGGCGAGAAAATTATTAAGGTCCTCATTATTTTTATAGGCCACCAGTTTGTAAGTCCCGTTGTTTTTAAGGTGCAGCGCGAACCGTTCGAGCTTGATCTCCCCTTCCATTTTTTGATAAGCGTAAAGGTAGGCGGCCAACTGGAGCCCGGTCGTATCGAGCACCTGGCCCGTCTTGATATCAACGATAGAAGGTGTGCCGTTGATGGTCATGATCCGGTCCACCCTTCCGGCGTACCAGAACTCATCATTGAAAACGATGTTCTCGATCTCATGGATTTCCAGATCGTTTTCCTCCTGGAATTTTAGGTAGGCTTTGATGTACGGAAAGATTTCTTCGTCAATCATCTCTGGCAGGGGATGTCCGCGGTCAAGATCCTCGGTCATCAAATGGACGGCCGTACCCCGTTTGGCCGCAGCATCCCGTTTTTTTTCCTGTTCACTTGGCGGTTCCGGAAAACGGATCTCATCCGGATCCGGTTCCCATTTACTCACAAACCGCCCGTAAAACCCGACCTCCTTCATGATGGTCGTCACACTAGGAGCCTCGACCAGACCGTCATCTTCCGTCTTGATCATGTACTTGTGGTCGTCTTCATCATAAATGATCTCGGGATCTTTCATCAGAATGCTATGTCCTCTTCGGTTATGGATTCGAATGCCACCCCGGAATCGGAGTAGGATTTTTTGTCAACCACCTGGATGCCTCGCAGCCGCATCTTGCACCCGGTCTTGCCGGACACGCACCAGCCGTATGGCTGATAGGCCACCTTGATCACCGAGCCGTTGCCGAGCTTGTCCTCCTTGTCAAACGGGACCGGTTTATTGCTGCCGTCCAGGACCGCCACCCGGTTCTCAAACTCATTACCATTTTTGGGTTTGACTTTATGATCCACTTTAAACTTGAGCCGGACCCATGTCGGATCAGGTTCGAACCCGGTCTTGGCCAACTGCTCGAGCTTGTCCTGGTCAATTGCGGATACCAGTTGATACTGAACATCCTTTGTTGGCTTGCCGCCTTCGGCCTTGACCGTATCCGCCACCATCTTGTCGTAGATTTTGATCGTTTCCTTGGCATCCTCCGGCGATAGGAAAAGATCCACGGAAAATTCGCCCCCCTCTTTCCATTGCGTATCCGGCTCATATACCTTGATCCATGCGGCCGGTCCAGCCGGTGTGTAATAAGTCTTGTTCTTAGCCATTCACTTGTCCTCCTTTGAGTTTTTTAATTTTATGATGCGGGTGATACACCCGAGTGGAATAACCCCCCTATTGGCCACATGCTTGGCCTTTTTGTCGGAAAATTCAATATTGTGGCAGAGCACCAGCGTACTGGCGCGAAAGGTGAGAAAATAGCCGATGGTTCGTACCGGAATGGACCGGATCCCTTTGACGGCATCCTTCTGGTCCATCCAGGTGAACCCTTCGGACGAATCGAGATCCCCGGCATCCATCCAGTAGACCTCGATCCGGTCATCCTTTGTTAATGTCTTAATCTTGTTCCGGATCTTTGTGAGTATCTGATTGGTTGTCATGAACATCCTTATACAGTTGGCGGAAAGCGAAGATAATCGGAATGAACATGAATATCTGGATCGCTCTGGTCAGGATAATTCGGGTTGTTTCATCCATTGGTGACCTCCTTAGACTTGACATATTGTTTGGTGTTTGCTACAAGAAGTGACTCTTTAGAACTAAAGAATCACACTAGCGACAAATCTTAGCCGAAAGGACAAGATATGTCAAACAATTTTCGTATGGCCAGAATGGACTCGGGATTGAGCCAGGAAAAAGCGGCTCCGAAACTGGGGGTGCATGTCACCACGCTCAACAAATATGAGAATGGTCATCGTCACCCGTCCGGCAAGGTCATGCTGAAAATGGTAGCACTTTACAAATGTACTATGGATGAACTGTTAGATATGAAATCGAAAACTCCCAACCAGGAAAATCGGGACAACATTTTGAACCCGGAGGAAAACATGTATCGACAGAAATTCGAAGAAGCCCAGGCAAAAATCATTCAACTGCTCGAGCGCAATGCAGAACTGGAGAAGCTTGTGGCGGGGTCGCGATCCCTCCGACAAAAGAAAAAAGGAAACGGAGTCTAGCGGGGGGTGAACAAAAACTTGGCTCCAATAAAATTATAAACTTGCCTTTAAGGCACTAGATCATTCCTTTCAATCGGAGAAGGTTGTTCCTTGGGAGGACATTCCAGTACTCGTATCGGAGCTCCCTGGCAGCAATCGCCGTCAACGATGCGCCCACACACGCACACTTCATGGCCATGATAGTCTAGTATCTGGTCGGATCCACACGCCGGGCACCTCATGAGCGATCAGCTTTCTTTTCCGCGAGATCCGCGCATTTGTTGTACAGATTTCCTATGTCTATTTTATACTCTGCGCGGTTGATGACATCCGCGGTTTGTTCTACAAGTTTGTCCATCTTCGTCTCCAAGCGCATCAGGTCCGGTTTGATTTCTTCCTGGACATACGCCTTGGTAACGTACTTATCCATGTCATGTTCAATCGCACTCAACCGGGTACTGATACTTTTAAATAAAAAGAACCCCAAAGCCACGAACGGGGTCCATACATATTCCACCAAAGTTTCAATGGTCACTTTTTTGTCTTGTCCTTTTTCTTGTCAATCTCGCGCATGATTATGTCACTGGTCAGATTGCTTGCTGTTCCTATTACATATCCAATAATAAAACTGCTGCATCCCATTTGTGTGATGACAATCAGTGCCAGAACTAACTTCATTCTGGCTTGGGAAATTTTTCCTTCACATCTGCCCTGCGTTTCTCTATGGCTGCCTTATCGTCCGTGTCGTAGAGGGCTACTACAAGTTCATATATTCGTGGGTACTCCCTTTTTCTTTTAATGTGCCACGGTGCATTGTCATATTCATCTTGTTCGGCTTGGGCTTGAGCGTCATCTACTTCTTTTCTGGTTTTATAACTTGACCCCTGTGCGTCTAAATACGACTGTCTATACTTTTCAACCTTTGCCAACATATGTTCTTCGGTTGCGTGGTCAGCCCACGCTTGACCATCAACGACTACATGATTTAAAATATTTAATTGTTCGTCAGTTAATATCATTTTATTATCCTTATCAAGCTATTAGACATCCAGAAAAATGTGTATGGCCATGACCAGTTCCATACCCCTTTACATCTATAGTATCGCCACCTGCACCATTTGTATAAAATTGTACGGTAGCAGTATCACTAGCATCCATATCGGCTACCATCGATGTTTGAAATGATTGTGTAGAATTGGATACTGTATCAGTATGAGCTATTTGCCAAGTATAAGTACGATTAGAGGTTATTATGTTTATTAAGCTATAATCTTCATCTCCATTCCATCCCTGTGCTTTTACAGTTGCAGCTAAAAAATATTTACCAGTAGAAGGAGCAGTAAATGTATTACTCGCAAAATCACTCCCTTGATCGAATATTTCCGATGCCCAAAGAATATCATAATCAGTACCATTACCAGTAACATTTAATTGGTTATCGGCCCCCACCAAAAAAGCTGGTCGTGTTGCATCTGGTACACCACCACCAGCATCTTCAAAAACTTGTTTTAACCCCACACCAGCACTTGTCAAGACCTGACCATCTGTACCTAGATGAGCGACTAATCCAGACCCTCTATTATTGCTACCACCTACAATTCCACTCATTTTTTATCTCCTATCTAGTTTGGTCTAAGTAACTAACCACAACATCAACATTAGCAGAGTCGGCGGTAGCTGCACAAAGATGATCTTCATCTACAAGAACTATTCTTCCAGTATGTTCAAAAGTTTGGTTAGCACCTAATGCTTGGTCTGAATAGATTTCGTAGTCTGTTCCTCCTCCCCCATCATCTATATAGAGATCAAAAGTTTCGGCTGCCCCAGCCGTTTCACAAAATGTAATAGAGAGAATGGTATAAGTATGTCCATTAACTCCATTCAGTAAAACAGATTCAGAGTTTGTCACTCCTGCCGTATGAGATACACTTAATACTTCACTTGCCATAATTTTCTCCTAGAAGCCCAATACTAGGGCTTTGCCCGTACTGGAAATTGATGGATGCATAATCGATGAAGATGAACTAAGACCAAACCCTTGAACGTCAAGGCTGGCCCCGAGTTGCGGTGAGGTGTCCTCTACGACATTCGCCAATCCACCGCCAGTATTTCCTGTGCGAGTAAAAGCTACTGTGGCCGCATCCGCATCGGTAAAACTTCCGGCCCCGGTGACATAAGTCACCGCCACTTTGGAATAAGTTGATGCACTGGTCACGCTGCCCGTTACATTGTAGATTGCAAAATTAGCCGGGGCAGATTGCTTGGTGATCTTGACCGTGCCGCGCAATGCGGTGTGAGTCGAGTCATCCCATGAATCCATGTAAGCGTTGATACTCGCGCTATTGGCATCGACATCATCCATGTACATCACTGATGCACTGGAAAGTGTTCCGTTATTGAACCAGACTTTGCCAACCCCTTGATCGGTATCCGTGGTCGTAGACTCAAAAGTCATGTCCAGGCCGAAGTCGTTGCCCCGTACGCCCTGGTCACCCTTGTCACCCCCGCGAATAAACGTGGTTGAAATTTTATCACCGTCCGAAAAACTGCCAGCGCCCGTTACATAGGTGCAGGCCACTTTGGAATAGGTCGATGCCGAGGTGACACTGCCCGTGACATTGAACATGGCAAATACTGCCGGATCAAATTGCTTCTCAAACTGGATATGTCCTTTTACACTGGAAGATGAATCGTCAAACGAATCGACAAATGAATTAATACTCACGGAGTTGTCATCTACGTCATCCAGGTACACCACCGTGGCACTCGAAACGGTTCCATGATTGAGCCATAATTTTCCGGCACCCTGATCCGTGTCAGTCGTTGCCGTTTCAAAAATCATATCAAGCCCGGCATTCGGTCCGCGGTCACCACTGCGTACAAATTCAAGATTGACCGCCACGCCATCGGCAATAGTTCCGGCCGATACAATGTGGTCCACCGCTATTTTCGAATAGGTCGATGCCGAGGTCACCACACCATTGATATTGTAGATATGGTAATTTTCCGGCGCGGTTGCTTTTTTGACAATCAGCGTTCCGCGCAAATCTAAATTGGTTGAATCGTCCCAGCTATCGATCAACGAATTAATATTGACCGCATTGGCATCTACATCATCAACGTAGAACACGGTCGCGCTGGAAGGTGTCCCGTTGTTTACCCAAATTTTTCCGGCACCCTGGTCGGAATCTGTGGTTGCCGTTTCCCAGGTCATTTCAAGCCCGGCCGCGGCACCCGTGGCACCCGTGGCACCGTCCTGTGTGATCAGCCGCCATTTGGCGGAATCGGTATTCGTTGAAATAGGCAATGAGCCGGATGAAGTGTGGGCCGTCAGGCAGATATAAACAGAGGGCGGAGTCGATCCGGTATCCCGGACAATGTCGCGCACTTCATAGGCAGTCGAAGTTGCCCAGGTTCCCTGGCTGACTCCAATTTCCTGTGTAGCAATCAAATCACCGGACGTATCGAATGATAGTAATTTGCTGGCCCGTTGGGCCGCCGTCTTGTTAATCGTAATCGTTCCGGCATCGGTAACCGTATCAGCGAACCTGAATCCATCCGCAGCTTTCGCATCGACTTCCTGGATGAGCATACAATTTTTATCGGCTGTGTTCTCGAGAGAAGTCGCGGATAGTGCTTCGTTGTCCACATAATCCGTTGTCTGTGTTCGAGGGAGCACGCGGATGATAACCACCGACAAGGTGTCTGCCGGAGCGCTGCCGAATGTCACGTTACCGCCCGACTCGGTGCCAGCGCCGGAAACAGTATAATGCGTGACGATTGTTTGAAGCACTGAATTTACATAGACTTTGAGATCACTATCGTTGAATATTTTGAATCCATAAGCAAAAACGGTTGTCGAGCCGTTGGCCGTGTAGCTGTTTTTTCTGGTAGTAGTCGATACAGTCATTTAATTAAATCCTGGTATTGGAATGGGTGATTTTTCTTGCATGGTGTCGTAGTAATCTTTCCAGCCCCGTTTATCACGAACTTGCATCTTGTCCTTATCCAACTGGTGTTTGGTTTCCTTGTCCCTGTTTTTCCGCGCCTGAATCCTTTCCCACAAATCTGGCTGATACTTCATCACAATTGGATCTTTATTGGCAATCAAAAGTTGTTTTTTTGCCTCGAGCTTGTAATCCCGGAGGATTTTCTTGATCAGTTCGATCCGGTCCTCATCAGCCCTTTGCGGATCCCCCGGATACCGGTTCGTAATATCATCATGGTACCTGGAATTCTTCGGGCTGATCATACGTTCCACTCGCTGTTTCATTTTAAGGCCGTCACCGCCGCCCTCATAATTGTTCATTACATAGTACCAATGAAGCCTCACCCTAGGGTGCATCTTGACCCCGTCCAGTGTTCTGGGGAGATCACGCATCGGCATCAGCAGCCGGTACATTTCAAGATCGACCGCATCCGGTTTGGTCCTGGAGTACCGGAACGGAGACAACCAATCCGGCCCCCATGATCCCAGGTTGTAAATCGGTTCGTTCCAGTAGTTGACTTTCGGCCCGAGCGTTTGTGAAAGCCCCGGAATATTGTTCTTGGTCACATCCCACATGCCGCTGAATCCATCCATGGCGTGCTCGAATTCCCGGTACCGGTCATCAAGAAGGAGAGAGGTTTTCATGTCCTTGATGATCCTCGGGATTATGATACTCACCATGTTGTCAACCACCCTCGGTGATCGAAGCGCCTGGTTTGGATCAAACAGGAGCGCCATAAACTCATGGGCGTTCTTCGCAAAATTCTTGTTCACCAAATTGTTGGCAAAAATTTCATAGAGTGAAGCCGCGAATTTACCGGCCTCGAATTCCCCTTCCGATCCCACAATGTCATGCCAGTTCTGTGAAATATCCGCGGTCGCGCAAAAGTAGGTGCTCAAAGGATCCAGGGTATTGAACCCGTAGGTGTGCACCGTGCCCTCATTGTCCCGGATGGCCAGTGAACAGGGTTTGAACCCGGCATTCATCTCGACCATTTTGCGAGCTCGCTTACTTTCTCTGCCTTCCGCGCCGATTTCCACACCCATCGATCCATAGCCGTTGAGCCAGACATTTTCGGAAAAAAACTTGTTGGCCAATCCCATGGCGGAGGTCACATACACGCTGGCCACGGCCCACCGGCCGAGTGCTTCATCCTGGGCGGCTCCCCCGTTTTTGCCCATGATGTCATTGCGGGTTTTCCCGGTCATATTCATCAAATGAAAATTATATTTCTGCACGTTGATCGGGGTCTTGACAAACGCGAGGACCATGTGCCCCCATGGAAGCCCCCAGTTAAAATGCTCGCGGCCTTCCTGAATCCATTTTCCGATCTTGCCGAGCTCATTCTGGAAAGTATTGAACTCTGCCAGGGTTTCCCCGGCGGCTTGCATTTTAGGCGAGCGGCCTCTTAAAAGTTGCTGGACTACTGCATCATGTTCGCCCGGAGTGATGATCCCCTGTTCGACAAATTGTCCGGCTTTCTTATAAGCATAACCGAGCTCACCCAATGCCCGGCTGAATGTCTTGGCATATTCATCCGCGCCGTGTAACGCCTTGCCGGGCCAATCGAGTTGCTTGCCCCACCAATCAAACGCCCGCGCCAGGGTTCCGCCCTGTTTTAAATCTTTCGGCGTGACGATCTTTTGCAGCCACTTGTCTTTTGTATGCGGATTCTTTGGATCATGAAGATTCTGAAACATCTCTTGCATCGACTTGGCATTGACAATTTCCGAGGGCATTTTCTTTCGTTCCAGCTTGCCCATCTTGATCCGTTCCGGTTCCATCCCGTAAGCTTTCCGGCCGACACGCCATGCCTCTCCAAACAACTGTTTTACCACCAGTAAATTATGCAGAAATTCTTTGGCCGTTTTCTGGTCGGCTGAGTCCTTGAATATCCTGTGCAATCCAGGTATCCGGGAAAGAACCTTCCGGCGTATCGGAGAGGCCATCGCGGCAAACCCCTGGGTGCCTAGATAATTGGCAAGCACTGAACCATTGGACAACCAGTTCGCAGCGTGGGTCCGGAAAGAGGAAAGCATGAACGGATACATATGGGCGAAAAATACCTCTTGCCATCCGCCGGGCATTTCCTCGGCCAGTTTGGCCAAGGCTTCCGGCGGTGCATCATCCCCGTAAAATAAAAGCGCCTTGGCAAATTGCTGCGGTGTTAATCCCGGAGGTATTTCGGTTGTTTCTTTAAGTGTCACATTAGCAAAATGTTCGATGTCCTCGACCTCTACAATTTTATCGATACCGAGTGTCGTAGAAACATCTCCGCGCTTGATACGCTGTGCCGTCAAGGTCCGGGCGATACTTGCCTGTAACGCATTTTTCTGTTTTTCTACTATGGCGAGATTTTTGAGTGCCAGCCCCAGCTTGGTCCCGGCTTCCGGATCCCCGTCTGCCGCGAGCTTGGTCACCTTGTGGGCATATGCCGCAGCCTGGAGCCAGATGTCCTTGACCTTCAACATGGGCGCTGAATTGTCCCACGCCTTCGGGTCCAGGTTCATAACATCCTGGCGGCCCCAATGCAACTGTTCCGCCTTAAGAATAATTTCATCAAAGGTGACTTTCTCCGGCACCGTGTCCTCGATCTCCATCGCCTTGAGTAGAAATTCTCTGAAATCATCGTTGAACTGATCGGTGCTTGCAATCGTTCCGAAATTGGTACGGCCGTGTTTTCCATACAGATCCACGGTCGCAACCTCCTTATCCATTCTGTTTAAAAATGTTTGAGTATCCGGATCAATTGTTATGGGTTTATCTTCGGGAATAACTTCGCGCATCGAGGGACCGGTCGGATCCCCGTATGCCGGGCGTGCTTGTTCGGGTGCTTCGGTTCTGCCTGGGGGTATGTCTGGTTTGCCAAATAATTTTTCTAAACTTTTTCCGATACCTCGACCCCATCTACCAACTTGCTGGACTTCATATCCTTGTGTCGGATCGTAAACGGCCGGAGTGGCCAAGGGAGTATCGGGGGATTGTTCTGCCGGAATTGAAAATTCTACTCCACCGCCAGGGGTGACGGTATAAGCCGGTGCTACCGCTCCGGAGGTTTGGAGAGGATCTCTTCCAGTTTCTTCTCCGACTTCGCGGTGTCGGCCAGTAGTTTCGATTGTTTGGTTATCAACCGGTCCATTTCCTTTTTGGGGAGGCTTGGTCCGTAGATCCGATTCGACTCCAGAAAGAGCTCCGCTAATTCTTCCGTATTCGTCTTCGGTGATTTCGTTGCCATCTTGCAGTCCTCTCAATATTGCTTGTTGTGTTTGTTCGTATTTCATTATATCACTCTTTTTTGGTTCTAGGTGCCAATGTTATAGATGGAGTGCCACCCAAATCTTCCAGTTCTTTGACCGCCTTATCATATTCGCCACGCAACCGCGCTTGTTCTTTAACAAACCAATCTTGTTCTTGAACAGGCATCTTATAAGTGCCGCCGAATGCGGTGATTTCATCGCTTGTTCCAGCTAGTTCCTCAATGATGTCATTCACTTTTGCCTTCGCTTGTTCTATTGCCGTTGGCTTCGGTACTGGGCTGTTCGCCTGTTTGATCTGGTTATTAATTTTCTTCGCGTTCTCAGTCTGGTTCTTACCAAAGAAACATCCGGCGGCACCGAACTTATCGCACGCCGTGCAAGTCCATACTCCAGGCTCCGCGGTCTTGTTGGCAATGTTGACGAAACTGGTACCCGGTTTTGTTTTCATCTTGCCGCCGTCTACAGGGCAGAGTTTCTTGGTCATCTTTTTAAATGAATCCGGAAAGCGTTTCTTGACATCCGCACGGGTGACCTCGCCGCCTTTCATATTCACCGGCAGATAAACAGCAACCCGTTCATTGACCTCCGCAATCATTTCCGGAGTCATGTCATCGGTGATGGTGACGGCCAATTGATATTCCGGATGCTTCCGGGTCAATTCGAAATTGGTTGAATCAATCGATAACATTCTTAAATTAAAGTCCGGCACCTTTGCCAGCATGTCCGGGCGCTTGGAAAATATCTGCATCCGGTAACCTTGCTTGTTCATTGCCTTGATCAATGTTACCTGGGCATCGGACAAATCTCCCTTGTCATTAATCCGCAATGCTAGCCCCGTCATTCCTTGCGGCGTGGCGCTGTAGAGTGCACCCACACGCTTGGCTAAAATTGCTGGATGATTCTCCGCAACCCATTCGGTGAATTCCGCCTTCATCAAGTCCACCGGTCTGGCATTGGCTATCGAGGCATAACAAAATTTTGCACAATCCTTGCTCGGGTTGCAGTTTTTAAATGAGCCGGATATATCAAGTTCGGCCTTGCGGTTTTTCCCAATAAAAGAATAGTTCCCGGCAAACTCTAAAACCGCTGCCTTGCTATGAACGAACGCTTTACCCATTGCATAATTGGTCAGTGCATCTTTACCCCAAAGCCCACTGTTCGCGAGCTCCAACGCTTCTTTCATCCGGCCTTCCATGGTCCGTTTAAAAAATTCCCGGATAGTCAGGCCCCTAACCGTTGCGGCTGCCCATGGGGTCCCGGCATGTTGTTCCATGTTCTCGCGCAGCATTTTTGCTTCGGCCGGATCCATGCGGCCCATGGTTTCTTCCATAGCCTGGTTGACTTCCGGGTAGATGGTATTCAAGGTTCCGGTTTCTTCGGTCCGGCTCAATTTTTTTACTTTTGCTTTTTTCTTTGGTAATGGTAGATCTTTAGTAAAAAAAGATTTGAGAACAAATTTATCAGACGGTGTGCCGTCAGCTTTTGTTTTGTAATCTTTATAAGTTACCTTAGACCATCCTCCTTGAAATTTTCCTTTTACAGATTCACTACCTTTTACAAAAGTGCCGTATTGCAAATTTACACGGTACGGCTCAATTTTTTGGATCAGAGAATCTTGGATTATCATCGCTTGATCAGTTACAAAACCTTCTTTGTCATGTATCCGAAAAGTGCGCAATGTCGGCCCCGGCACAGTACCGGCCTCATTGCCCAGGTGACGATTCCATGCTTGCTGGAACGAAGTATTTTTCGGCCATTTCTTTTTAATTTCTGTGAGGACTTCCGCAATCTTTTTGATTGCCGGATCGGCCGCTTTTCTGCCAATGGATTCCGGACTTAAAAGTTTACGCAAGAACGGCTGTATCTTTTCACGGTTCTTCCAAGCCATGCCCGTAGCACCGAGTGTCATTCCGATCAGCAACCCTTCGGCCACCTGGATCGCCCGGCCCATGTTCGGATCATGCTGGGTTGAATCCATGAAATCGATTGTGTCTTGCATCGCGCCAGGATCCAGATCCAATGCTTGAAATGCCGTGAGCAAACTGCCGTCTTCCGGATCAAATACCAGGCCATCCGCAACCATACTCGGGACCAGTAATTTTTTTGTATTGGCAATCATCTGGACCCCTTTGAGGCCCGTATAAAATTGAGCGAACCCGGCGCCTAAATCTTCCCACCAGGCATTTTCTTCCGGTGAGAAAAATTGACGTTCGCGGAATTCCTGTGGTGTGCCGGTCAGACCCACCAGGCCGCCGAGCGGCTGGCCCTCTTTCTCGACCAGACCGAGCTCTTCCATATCCTTGCCCATGTTGTAGAACGTGTTCTGAATTCCTTCGCGCGTGTTATCGATAAAAAATTTAAGAGTATTTCGAACAGCGGTTTCGACCGCCTGACCCGGCAGAGATACCATGCGCTTGAATTGCCCGGTCACGGTCGGATCCTCCTGGACCTTCATGCCGAGATCGACAAAATGGTCCATGATAATTTCCATGGTCGGATTCATTTCCAATCCGCCAGTGTCATATTTACGCATGACCGGATCATGACCTTCGATGATCGGCTTGACCATGGATTCAATCTCGCCCGACTCATTCATCCGCAACAAGGAGTCCTGACCCGTGGCGTTAAATTCATTGGCTTCATACTGGTTTCGCAGCATGTCCTGTTCGCTGATGAAATCCATGGAAGAATACGGACCAAATGTCACCGCACCGGTAGCGGCCGGACCTATTTCCGGTTCCCTGTACTGTTCCAGGACCAGTGTGACATCGGGTTTTATTTCTTTAGTAGCCATCAATATGCTCCATATTTCTCTTGGAATTGTTCATCAGTCATTCCAATAAAATCACGGTAGATTTCCTCATGAGGAATACCGCCCATGAGTTCAGAGATTAATTCGTGCATCATATTTCCACCGCGTATTCTGGCACGCTCATTAACAGGCGTGTTCTGAAAAATCTTATATGCCTCGTTCGCAACCCGAAGATAAATATCTTTACCTAGAAACATTTCTGTTTGACGTTTATCTTTTACAGGAACCCAAGTTGAATCCTGTGAAAGTTTTTTGACGGTATCTAACGCCTCTTCGGGTGTGTTAAAAAATTGAGATTTGTGCCCTGACTCCGGATCTTTGTAATTATATTTTTTAGCCAAACTCATAGCTTCTTGTTCGTTCACTTCGGCACCATTAAACATTGTTGGGAAATAGGTCCATTTTTGGCCCTCGGATGTTTGTATAGGGAAATGAGTTAAACGAACATGTGATGCCCCACCATCTACCGTACCAATGACGGGACGGCCTGGGAAAGCACCTGTGGAAGTACCTATGTGTTTACCAGTTAATGCTGACAACCCTACTTTTCCACCCACGGGTTCCGGTTCTGGTTGCGGTACTGGTTGTACTGGTTTCGGTTCTGGTTGCGGTACCGGTGCTAATCTCTTTTCAATAGCCTCCCGTAATTGTTCCTCGGTCACCTCGGGCGGTGCCGGTTTCTTTTCTACGGGAGCCGGAGCCAGTTTCTCGGGAGTGCCACCAAGTTTTTCTTCTAGATATTTGTAAACCTCGGGCGAGATCCCTTTCAGCATTCTCTGGACTTTATTAGGTCCTTCATCTGGCGGCGGAGGATTCTGTTTGTTCCTTTCTTTTTTTATTTCGGCTATCTTGTGGTTCAACGCAGCATCGTTCCCGATCTCGGTGATAACAGCCAACCGGCGGTTGACCTCTTTTATATCCATGCCTTTTGCATTGTCACGCGACAACAACACTCGCAACTGGGTCACATCCGGATAAAATTTACCAGCCGCACCTTCAATCATTGCACCGGGCTCACTTCTATATCCGGATTCCGTCACTAATTGTTTGAGCCGAATTTGTGCCGGGACACCATCAATCTTGTCATAGTGGCCGGAATGATCTTCAACCAACTGATTTGCAAATCCCGACCAATCAAACTGTTTAAACTTGCCGCTCTGCATGAGTTCTATTTTTTTGGCATTAAAGATTCCCCAAATAGCCACGCTCTTTTTTCTACTTGCATCATCTAGGGTATCCGCCGGTAACGGTTCCGCTTGCCTTAAAGTTTTTTCCGCCATTTCATACTCATGCCATTTCAGCATCGAAGCAGCATTCTTAAGCGTTGCCAGATCCCCCGTGAATTTTAGTATATGGCCTTGTTCCAGACCGGAATCATTAATGCGTTCAATCAGATCCATCACAACCTCCGGATCCGCCTGGGAGAGCGCCGCTTGCACCTCACTAGCAAAATCCTTAAATTCTTTAGGGTCGGAAACAATCCCCGGAGTTGGGGTCCGCTTCTGGATCTTGGTGTTCAACCGGGTCCATGTCGAATGGTAACCGCCATCTATGTAAGCCTGTTCCCATGTGGCCCAAGTCATTAAATCCATATCCCCATTCTTAGCCTCGAAACTATGATCAATCAGCACTTCTTCCACTTCCAGTTTGGCCGCGGCATCGTCAGCCAATTCTTTCTGTTGATTCAAATAATTTTTTGTGCGGATTTGTGTCAACTGGAGCTTTTCTAATTTCGACATCATCTCGCCTTTTTCGGCCGGGTTAATCCCGAATTTTTCAGCGTAACCCTTTTCCAAAAACGCGAGGCCCATTTCCGGGTTTTGCAGCATGACCCCGGTGAGTTGGTCCACAAACAATTGACGACCGGCCAGTTGTTCCGTGTATTTTTTTGTCGGATTGACTCCGGATGCTTCAAACAGATTATCCAGGAGTTGTTTTTTCTGCATCAACCCTTCCCAATCTTTAGTACGGAATATATATGTGTTTTCACCATCCGGCACTTCCGTGGGCAGTTTAAGCGCCAGTTCATTGACTAAATCTTGCAGCCCTTTTTGGTAAGCCAGCACCGTGGAATTTTCGCTGACCTCGACTGCGCGGTTCTGTGCCTTGAGTTTAAGCTGCATGATCTGCGGCATGAACGCATTGGAAAGAGCAACCGCATGCTTCGGATCGGAAACATTGGCCTTGATGCTCGGCAAGAGGCCGTCAATGCTGGTATTAATCCCTTTAAAATGTTTTGCCCATGCTTTGCTTTCATGAACAGGACTCAAATAATCAAAGCCGGGAGTCAGTTGATTTTTTGCCAACTCACCCTTGATTGAAGTCATTTCCCCATAGATCCGGTTACTTTGGTCCAGGGTTTCTTTGGCTTTGGCGTTTCTTTTCTGCAACTCCATCATCGGAAGCGCCACATCATTGAAAATTGCCTGACCCAGTTGGGCTATGGCCGCACCTTGCTGGCCAAATTCGGACGGGTTGTAACGCTGGGTCAACGGAGTCTGGATCGGTACCGCACCCACACCGGTCGGTCCCAGTTTCACACCGCCTGCGGAACCCGGAGGGGCCGTGATGCTCAATGGATTCATGGTCGGTATTCTTGCCATCAGTTATTTCCTATTTGATACATTTTAGAAGCACCGGATAAAATAGTTGTACCGGCTTGTGTATATCCGGTTTGGATTGCAGAGCCAGCCTGGTAACGGTCCAGCCCGGCCTGTGCCGTAAGTGCCTGACCGGCGATTGTGCCTTGCCTTCTGGTTTCCGCGGCGGCTGACATGTAACGGTCTGCCTCGATTCCGGCCTGGTACTGTGCCAGAGTGGATTCACTTCTAAACCGCCACGCCTCGGTCGCGCCGATTGCAAGCAGATTCGATTGGTTCGCTTCATCCATGAATTCGGAATCCGCCTCGATCACCAAAGGTGTGCCGGTCAGTTGTATTCCGGCGAATCCATAAGCGGCGGTTTGTTCACCGCGCAATCGCCTGGCCGCTTTTGCAGCCTTGTCTTTTTCAAACTTGGCACGCTGTTCCGCAGCCACCGCTTCGTTTTCCAGGACTGCCGCGTTGTAGGCGGCAATTTGCTGGGCCTGGATCGCTTCGTTCTCGCGGATCCTGGCGTTGTAAGCGGCCGTTTGTTGTTGTTGTAGAGCATCGCGTTCGGCAATCGCGGCGTTCTGCCGCATGACCGCACCTTGTGCCTGGGCTTGCTGGATCTGGCCCCCGGCCATCATGCCGATAGAAGCGCCGCCTAATATGGCGGCTCCAACACTTACCCCTAATGCCCCGTGTGCAAAATAACCAGCGGTGCCACCAACTACGGCTAATGCTACTGGTGCCATGAGATTCTCCCGTACATTAAATAATCCTCACCGTTAGGGCCGTAATGTCTAAGACGGCCTTCGAACTTCATGCCTAGAAATTCCACCAGGCGGACCAATCCGGTCTGCCCGTGCATCACCGTGGTCTGTACTCTATGCAAATCATGTGTGTTCATAATTTTTTCCAAATATTTTTTAACATTTCTCACAAACCATAACTTGTTACTCGCAAATAAATCGGATCCTAAAATCCATCCTTCGCCGACTCCCGGCCACATCAGAATAATCCCGGCAAATCCAGCCACCTCGCCATTTACCAGCCCCGTGTATGCCGGTCCGTTGGCATCCACTTTCAAACGAATCTCATCGAGCATCTTGCCCATAGCTTCCTGTTCAAACTCCCGAAACTTGATCATGTCCCAGTGTTCGGACTTGAATGGCACAATTTCGTATTTCATTTTTAATTACTGATGCACTGATAACTCTCCTGTAATGTTTAATATGGTCATTGGCAATCCCTGTTTTTGCTGAATAGTCAATTCAAGATCATTTGCATCCCAGCCCAGTTGCGTAATATCCTTGATACCGGTAAATTGAGGCGGAGGATTGTCCAGTAAATCCGAGGTCACGCGGAAAATAATGTCCTGGTTATTAATTGTCAACCCCACCGTTTCATAAACGCGCACCTGAACACGGTTCCATGATTTCTTTAGGCCCACCGTGGACCCGCCGCCTGTCAATTCAAATTCCGGCGAAAGCGTTGTGAGTTTGGTTTCGTATCCGAGCCCGATATAAGCATGGGTTCGGCCGTTGCCGTCTATCGTCACGCTGCCATCGGCAACCGTAGCCGGGGGGTAGACCGCTTTTTTTTCTGAAGTCCCGGCAACCACCTGGACCGTTTCCCCTTCCAGGTGTTCGAGCCCGGAAAAAGTGGTCGCGGCCGCACCGGAATAAGTGAGTCCACTATCCAAATAAATGGCCGGATCGATATATTCAATAAATCTTTTTGTGGTCTGGTCGATGGTTCGTTTGACACTGCACCAGACTTCATCCGATAACCCGTCCACGCTTGGAATACAGGCCACGGATTCTACTGCCGCATTGCCTTCGCTGGTCACCGCAAGCCTTGTCGTATCCGAGCTCACTATGGAAAGCAAACCGGACCCGTGTACCGTTTCCTCAATTGTGACCACGTTGGCTGCCGGGTTGGCTACCGTAAAATCCGCATGCGCATTGATCGCCGTGAATAGGTTGTCAGCGGTCGTATCATTTGATTCATTAGGCCGCCAGGCGAGAGCCGTGGAAGGAGCGGATCCGCTCACCGCCTCGGATGTAAATGTCACCGTGGTGCCGTCCGACTTGGTAAAAACCAAAGTGGTGCCGACCACGATATTCGCGTAATCGGTCACCGTAATCGTAGCGTTGCCGAAATAACCGCCGACCGGATGCCGCGCCCATGCGACAACATTCTGGTCGCGTTCGTAAGTGACATTAATTAATATGCCGTCATTTCGTACCAGCCAGACCAGGGTATCGGGTTCTTGTTGGTAGGCCATATCCACAATGCCACCGGCACTAATGTGCTCGGAAAGTATGGTCATATCAGGTGCAACCAGTCCATCCACATCTAAATTAAATGCGAGCTCCCTTAACTTGGTTCCGGCACGCTGGATATACAAAACAGCGCGACCGGCTTCAATCGGGGTTACGTTGTTGGACCCGTATCTTGTTTCCGGAATCACCTGGACATTGGTCGGAGTGACCGGGGCTGATCCTCCCGTCAGTTTGAATTCACCGCCGACTGTTCCGACAATCAATCCGGCAGAGGATCCGACCAGCCATTGAATGACGTTCACCTGGCTTGCGGCCAAAGCAAACTCAATTGCATCATCGGCAGCACCCGAGCCTACGGCCATGTTTTCGAAATCGCCGGACTTGGATGCCCAAATAGTTTGGGGGTTGTCATTGGACCCGGCCCAGTAGAGCCGTTCTTCAAAGAATGTTACACACGCCGGGTATTCATCGGCAGACCCGGCGAAACTTGCCGGAGGTCCGGAAAAAGAAATGGTGGTCAGTGTCCATGCAGTGTGTGAACTTCTAGTCAGTTTTCGAGGGGCGTGATCCCGGCACGCAATATAAAGTGTATCGGCCGATTGACAAAATTTCAGATCGTATAATTGTGCTTCCGTGTAAGGTGTCGTAATCTCGACCGGCTTGCCGCCGGACCTGATTTGTCCGTTATCCTTGTAGACCCGAATAAATAAATTACCGAATTCCAGGATGTAGGCTTGAGTAGTGGAAAATTCGAATTGAAATACACGGACCTTTTTATCGTAATCCCCCGTTTTAAGGGTAACCGTATCCAGGGTATGAGTCGCGCCGGTTGTATGTTTCCAGCCCATATAGGTGTCAACGCTTTGCGCTGTGAATTCCATGGTATGTGTACCAACCGCAAACTCGGTTGAGGCATACACTTGTTCGCCGCCGCTACTATTTCCAATTTGTAAACTGATGGCACCGGTCCCGATCACAAAACCTAAAACGTAACGCTGGCCCTTGACCGTTGTAATCTGTTCTTCCGCCCAACCGTAATTCGAAGTATCGGTCGAAACGATATTCATTAAATTTGTGGAGTGGGCGATTGAGCCCGTGCCGACACTCTTGTTAGTCCACCCGGAAATGTCCGAGGTAAAGGTACCGTTCGGCATCATCTCGGATCCCGTAGCAGTAACTTTGGAGTGGGCAATAAAGTGGGTACCCCCACGGCGCTGTGCTCCGCCATGCGGCAGAACATAGGCATTCTCCATCGTCTTTAGGGCGTTGTTGTATTTAGCAACATCGACCCGACCTAACAACCTGGGAGAAAATTCCCCGGCTGTGAAATTTGTTTGTACCGGAAAAACTTTTGCCATTAACGCAATCTCGCATCAAGTAAGTGATCACTCTTTAATTCTTCCGGCGTGCCTTCCTGGGAATCGACACTCATGGCATCGGCCAGTGTATTCCGGTAAGCCGAATACATCGCCGCCGTCACATCTTTGCTTCGGGTGATTGGGAACGACAAACGATAAGCCAAAAGGTCCACCAGGGTTTTCATGAGCATGGCATCAAATTCACTCGGATCGGTTATGCGCCCGATGTAAAGAATGTCAACCGCCGAAGTGTCACAATAAATATGTCGGCCTCTGCATTGAAAATTCTGGTCATCATCCGCGGTATCATAGACATTCAAAACACGCAGACAATAAGGATCAGTCGGCATCAGAAATTTATAAAGCCAGCCAATAACCGGTGTCCCGACTACCGCTGCAAGATTGGCCTCTTGCACCGCCGAGTTCCAGTTATGCTGCCGAAGTAGACAATCGACTTCGGTATCGTAAATGCGGTTACATAAAACGGCCGTGGTTGAGCTCTCGGTCAATGACGCAATCGTATTGGCACCAAGTAGGTTTAAAGCCTCATTGCATATATCAACTTTTGAAGCCATAAGAATTCCTTTTAAAAAATTCCGGATGCAGCCGGACCCTCCGGGGTCCGACCACAAACAGAATTATGCGTTAGCCTTTGCAATACATAACATGTAAATCAAAGGTATCAGCCGCTAATGATGTGCCAGCGGGCGTTGCGAGGGTAATAATCATCTCGCCCGTAGTGACATAGCCCGTGTCGTGAGTGGTGCTTTCATAGAAGTAGGTAACCGTCCTTGCGGAATCGGCCGCTACTGCACTGATAAAAGCATCCGCGTCAGCCGCCACGGTAGACCCATCGGTGAGTGCCGTATGGGCCGCGTATCCAACATTAACCGTTGCGGAACTTTCCAGGTCCGAAATGATAATAAAGGATGTCGGTAAAATACGGACCCCAGCCGGGATCTTCATCATTTCAACATTGTGGGACGAAGATAAAGCCGTCCCGGTAAATTGTGCGTACTCGTACACAACGCCGTTACTGGTATGCGGAGCATTCTTGTCCGGACCGTCACGGTGAGTGGTGTACTCGGTACTGTAATATGTGGTCATTAGTACACCTCCCTTATTGACAAGCTATTTCAATAACGTGATTATCCTGGACACGAACCGAGCCAAGTGACATTTGTGCGTAGGCTTGTATGCTGTAGTTCTTATCCGGTCGTTCAGAAATTTTTGTTTCAATATTCTGCCCGATAGAAAGTCCTACACCAGATTTCGCCCATGCCAACACTTGCTGGTTACCATCCGAATCGTCATTCAAGCGCTCTGTGTGAATAAAATTAAAACCGAAGAAGGATCCTATGGTTCCGGAAACCATCGGTTTCTTGTCGTTGTAGTCAAAGTTAATAATCGGGGTTCCTGATTCAGCAAACAAGTCGTCCATTTTATCGCCGCTGATAGCGAGATAAAGTTCTTCATCAGGATCAATGTCTGCTTCCCGTAATATTTTCCTTGCAGTTCGTAGTTTCGCCATGGTCATTCCAGCCGCGTTTATGTTCAACAAGGTTTGTTATTCCTTGTCCGGGATTATCCCAGCTTTATGTTTCCATAAAGACCAGACCATATCATCAACCCATTGGGTTGTTTTGCGCTTCCACCGCACTCGCGGTGTACTCCCTTTCGGGATGGTCGTTGCACCTTCCCACCTTAGTGGGCTTGGCTCATGATTACCTTCGGTTCCCCGATAAGGCGTTCCATGAATTCACAAAATTTTTCGATACATGTCACCATGTAAAGGGGCCATTGAAATAACCCATGAACTACTTTTTGCGCGGAAGGTAAAGCTACATCTGACGCGGCATCGGTCGAGGATACGCTGGTAGCGTTTCCTGTCATCGCAGCCAAAATCAAATCATCTATAGTTCTACCCATTGCCCAAACACCAGCCGTCATATATTCTGATTTCGGATCTGACAACATTTTGATCTGATCTGCTTTATCAACAAGATCAGCCCAGTTGTAATCTTCCATCACAACTTTTCGCCTGGAGTGGGGTGTAGAAATAAGCGGCGTGTCGGCGTGCCGACTTGTCATTTTTTGCGCCGATGTACTACCCAAGCGGTCAAAATGATCAGCCTTACCTACTACACCCTCATTCACTCGCACAAAGTTTCGCAAACGCGAACCTTTTTGCTGGGCAAGGTGAATGAAATTAGAGCGATACTTATTGACAAAAGCTTTGTTGACTTCTGTGCTCATTTTTCATTACCTCTCAATGAGGATTAATAATATAGAGAGGTGACCGACCATCGGGCTCTCGGATACAACGGTTGGGCCCTTGCGGGGTATCCGGGTTTACTGCTATGCAACTGCCAGAGGATCCGCTGCCGGGTCCGGAGTCGCTGTGCCGGGATCTTCGACCTCTACCGGTCTGCGAATTGCTACCTCGCATAACCCGTAAAAATCTTCGCTCCTGGCGGGTTGATCGTAATGCAAACAATAATCAAATTTCTTGCCTCTTAATCTGCCGAGGCGGAACGGATTTTCCTTTCTCGATAAAACAATTCGTTTCTTTCCAAAATTTTTACACTCGCCGCATTTTATATTTGTTTCCATTTATTCGTCCGGGTAAGCCATATCAAACAAACGATCCCGGTACGCGATAGCTTCGTTATGCTTGGGATCATTCTTGTCCCAGTACGCTTTATAATGTTTATGGCCCGGCTTGTTGAACAATTCAATTTCCTTCAACGCCGAATCGATGTCGAGGAAACTCGCATCATGCGATTCATCCAGCGGCCGTGCTTCCTGGTTTTTCACGCCCATACGGTAAAACGCTTTGATCAGTGCCGGATGGGAACCTCTTGGGTCCTCACTCAATAACTTTTCGAGTTCCGGTCCGCCCATCTCTTGCATGGCCCGTTGTGCTATAGCCACGTTGCGGTCATATCCTTTCATGCCCCATTCTTTTTGGAGGGATGCTTCCCCTCGGGCATACGCTTCATCCATCGTTAATTTATTGTCAATCTGTGAATCGAGAGCATACTTGTTATAAAAATCAAGAATGGATCCAAGTTGTTTCTGTGTGATGCCCTGTTCATGCGCCAGGGTTTTAAAAGCACCTTCCGCCGTTTCATCGTAACTCATGCCCTCCGGCATGTCCGGGCGCTGGTACTCATACTTGTCTGCCGTTTCCGGCCGCCCCATCTTGGAATAAAAATCGTTTCGTTCTTCATCGGTTGATTCTTCCCCCGGAATCCGGACCGAGTTGCCGAGCATCTTTGAAAGATGCACATGGCCCTTGGCGAGATCCCCGACCGATTGATATTTGCTTAATGTTTTCTCTTCCCGGTATTCTTCCGGAACATCATCCATCCAAGTTGCGACTTGTGTTTCCTGGGTTGGTTCTTCCAATTCGCTCGAGGTGTCGGTGACCGGCTCTTGCGTTTCAGTTGCCATAAATTATTCTCCTTCAGATTTAAGTTGTTCTCCAAGTTTTACCGTTTCGTTAATCAGCAAGTAAACGTACCGGGAACCTTCCTGAAAATACGTCCCGTAAGGATCACTCGCCACCACACTTGATTTATCCTGGTACATCTCTTGTAAATCCTTTAACACTTCCATCCCGGCCGGTGTGTTAAAACAAAGAAAATAATTGACTGCTACTTTCTTGCGCTCCTTGTCATCCGGCTGGGGCGGCTTCCACTCCTTCGGTTGTTTCATTGGCCTCCGTTAATGCCTTGATGCCGGGGCCAGCCTTGCCAATCCCCTCGGCCGCCTGCATCAGTTCGCTGGTTAATTTTTGTTCCTGGGCCTGTTCGGCTTTCATAGTGCGCCTTTGCATCAGTTCCTCGGCAGACCGCAATGCCTCACCCGGAACCGATAACCGATCCCCTAAAATTCTTAAAGACGCTTCGAAATCCACGATGTCAATAATGTCCGGAGAAAATTGGGCCGCCTGGCCGACCATGCCAAACCACTGGTTAATTGCACTAACATCACTAATTTTTTGGGCTTTGGCCAAGCTTCCCACAAATTCAACATCGATTTCATTGAGCCCGTACATTGCTTCCGGAGGAGGAGGAAACAAGCCGGTCCTGTAACCGATGCCGAAAGTTCTTAAAACGATAGGCATGAGAACCTCAGATTCAAAACGTGCAACCGTGGGTCCCAGCATGCGCTGAAATTGTTCTCTCAGTTCGATGACCTCCTGGGCGGTCATGTTCGGTTTTTCCGGCATGACCAGTTGATCCGCCATGAACATGGACCGGATGCCGCGTTTGAGTTCATCCCCTTTCAGATTGGTGAGATCAAAGCGGCCTTCAAAGGGCAAAAATTTGATGCGTTCGGGTTCGCGTGAATAATTGATCGCTCCCGGAATCAGTTTGAATGCGCCGACTATTCCCTGGTGCGGTGCAATGAGCGGCGGATCGACCGCCTTGTTAAGAGCTCTAAGTTCGAGCTCACGAATTTTGTTTAAAACTTTTATATCGGCCATGGCCACATCGGCCGGGGATCTGCCCCACAGTTCGCCGGATTCCTTGGCAAACCTTCCGATGGCATAAGGAAATTCATGGTAGCCCGACTCGGCGATTTTTTCCTTACCGGCCATGGCAATGTCAATCGAGGTCCAGGCCATCTTTTCCTTGCCGCGTTTTTTCTTCGAGTAATAATCCTCGGCCGGGAGTACGGCGCGGAGAAAATCATATTCTTCATCCGGTTTATCCTGGAGTGCTTCGCGGATTGCTTCCGGTAAATTGTTCTTTCCAAATTGCTGGGCCGCCTGACGGGCGGACATTCGGTATTCCCAAAATAAAGTATCGGGCACACCGCGCCTATCTTCGGCAAACACAAATTCGCCAATCGGCATACTCTTATAAATGATTCCGTTAAAATTCGGATGGGTCAGATCATCTTCATCGACCATCACGCAGATGGTACCGAATGAGGTGTAATCCAGAAATGCCTCACCGATCACCGAGTAGAAATTACTCTGGTGCATGGTGTAGAACATTTTTTCCATGGCCGCGTTGAACCACGCCTGGACTTCTGGATCGTCATTGAGCTCCGCCATCGGGTGCGCTTCGGGGATCTTGAGCTTGTACCAGATCACCGAGCTCGGACAAAGGGAGTTCTGCATCGATAATGCAAGGAGTCTATTCGCCTCGGTAGCCGTGGAGTCAAATCTCTTATTTGTGGACGGCTGCCCATATTGAAAAGTAGATGAATCGACTTTGGCCTTTCTTGGTCGAATATAATCCCGTACATCCCGAAAGAACGGTTCCCATTGTGTGCGCCTTTGTTTCAACTTGTCAAACCGTTTGACCAATGCGTTAATGTCTGGCATCTAATCTCCTAACAGTTTTTTGCGATATGTTGTTCCTTCATTTTTTCCAGCCAGCGGACTCATAATTGTTCGTCCTCGGCTTTGTGTTTTTCTTTTCACCGTAGGCACTCGACCTTCCATTTGTGGTGCCGGTTCCGGTTCTACTGTTTTCGGTTCTACTTTTGCAACACTCGGCTGCGGTGCCTTTGCCGCTTGCGCCTTTTTTTGCGCTGCGGCTTCCGCGAAAATTTTGGCTATTTCCGGATGACCCCAATTCGGTTGAACATCATGAAATACTCTAGTCGGCTCACCCCGTGCCTTGGCGTAAGCATCTCTTTCCGCCTGTTTCAGCAAAATAGGCATAAACCCCATACTAATCTCCAAGCAATCGTTTCTTGTACGCTCCGGCCTCGGATGTATCACCCAAAGCGCCGGTCAAAATGGTTGATCTCCGACCTTGCCGTTTCCTGGCCAATACTGCCATGCGTTCTGCCTTTTCCTCTTCCGACCGGTCTATTTCCTTCGGCGGTTCCGGAGGAGGCGGAGGCGGAGGAGGAGGCGGGGGCGGAGGCGGTAAAATTGGCATTGGAGCAGGAGGGGGCGGACTCGGTATACTGGGTGAACTGAATAAACCTCCCATGATCTAAACTCCTTTCGTTATATTGTGTGCAAGATATTCATTAATTACTAAATTTGGCAATCAAAAAAGCATCTTTTTGCCCCAGTTGAAAATGTCGTAGTCACTTTGGCACTGGGTTGGGCGCTTGTCAGAGTCCTCGAACCCGTCCGCGTAAAACGAATTGGAACACTCGATCAGCGCGTCCACCCCGTGGGATGACCAATCATGGACCGGAGAGGAAAACGTCCGGGTCTTGTCGTTGAACGCCTTATGATAATTTCTAAGCGCTGCAATACCGAGTGTGCATTTATCCTGGTCGAACCAGCACCGGCCTAAAAATCTTCTAAGCGCATCGATGGATTCCATCTTGTCAATCTTTTTCCCGACTATGAAATCAATGCCGAGATTAAGCGCCGTATCCCTGCGCGACCGCCCGGTAGAAAATTCCCGGACCTCGATGTCATGCGGCGCGTGGTGTCGGCTGTAAACATATTCCTTGTTCCGGAGCACATGGATGTAGTGCATCAGTCCTTCGCCGGAGTTTTCGTAATAATCGATCAGGCGGGTTTCATTACCGACATGCTGCGCGAACCAGATAGAATTCGAATCTGCAAGTCCCAGGTCCCAGTAGGTTTCGACCGGGAGCTCCGGTTCATAAGCGACCTGGGTGATCCTCCCCTGTTCGAGGGCGGATTCCATTTCACTGGCAAAATACGCTCCGGGCAGTGCCGATTGGAAGGAACAGTAAAATTCCTGGGCCACCATTTCTTTCGACATGCCGGAGTCTTTTTCCTCCTGGACATCGGTGTCAGTGATCAGGCGCTTGCCTTTATGGTCCGTTGAATCGTCCACGGTCAGAAAAGAGGCGAACCATTCGTCATTACCCTTGGCCATGTTATAGAGCTCATAGCCATGGTTCTCGCCCCAGGGGGTATAGGCAAAAATCGCCCAGCCCTCATTCTCCCGGAGGATCGGGCGGATCGTGTCCCATACCGCCGGGCTCATTCTGGAATACTCTGAAAAGATAACGCCGACCGGATTAGTACCGCGGAGGTAATCCATACCCTTGTCGGTACCGACTACCTGGTAGATTGAATGGCCCTTTTCCCCTTTGACCTCGACTAACATTTCCTGGTCGTTTTTCCGGGCGATGATCTGTTTCGGGAAATGGTCCATGAACGCATGACCCTCTTTCCCGATTCCTTCGTAGATTGCTTTTCGCCCCTGCCTCGCAGTCGGGAACAAATGGTAATAGGATCCCGGCCGTTGCAGCATACGGTCGATCATGATATTAAGACTTGTGGTGTCTTTTCCGGCCCTTCGGTGCCAGACCAGGACCAAGCGCTTTACGCCCACCTCCATCGCCAACCAGACCGGCTTTTGATAGGAACGGGGCCGGTATAGATGCGGTATCGATATTTGTGACATCAATTGCCTCCAAAAAATTTTCGCGTACTAGCGTGATTGTCTGATCAACTGCCACATCCATCGCCTTTTTCTTCGGGTGCAGACAAGCGTTGATTTCTATCGTGGCGCGGATCCTTTCCCGCCAGGGAATGTCCTCATTTTCCGCCACCCCGATCAACCAGTTGACCGGGTTGAATCCCTTTTTCTTGCAGAGCTCGTCTATCTTTTCCCGTTCTTTTTTGTTGATGTGCCCACGGGTTTTTGTTTTCTTCCCCGTGTCCTTGAACTGACCCTTGTCATCGCGCTCCATTGAACACCTCCGCCTGTGCGTTGCACTTGTCAAGTTGTCCTTCGAGCTCGATCACATATTTTGTCAGGTCAACAAAATGGTTCTCCGTTAAAGTAATTGTTGTCCCGGACGGAACCGGATCAAGAACCGGCCGTTCCGGAATGCTGAACGTGTCAAGAGTCTTTTGAGTTACGGCCGCGCAGCCAGAACTTAAGAGCGCGGTCACGGCTAATATCGCGCAACTTCTTTTTAGTTTTCTCATTGATCTCCTTTATTTTTTTCCTGGCCTGATTGTGGAGCTTGTTGTCCGTAATCAGGGTATCAAGAACGGCTATTTTCTTACCCTGGCGATAAGCAAATAAAAACACGCCAGCGATAAAAAGTACCGCACCGGAAATCAGGGTCAGAGTCATTTGATATACATCCAGGCGGCCATCGCCCAGCCGAACAGAAATGTTGCCAAATACCTTACCAGCGGCGTTGTCAGCATTTTTTTTCTCCTATTTGTTCATTCCGGCGCGAACGCTTGCCATGCCACCGAAACCGAGCATCATGTACCATTCTTTCGGTGCCATCCACCAGCCGTTCATTTCACAAAATAAACTGGCAACCGCGACCGCACTCAGGATAAAAGTTTTTTTGCCTTTAAATCCGGCCATAATTTCGTTCATTTTTTTGATCTCCTATTTTTTATTAGATGGATCTTGTGCGTGTTTTATCATTTCGTCCGCCATCGCGTACGCATCATCACGGTGCTGGACTATGGGATGATCATGCGGACTTATTCCGTACTTGGCAATCAGACCTTGAAGCGCATGGGCGGCAAAAAAGTGTCTGAGGGAAATCCCGGAGCGCCGGTCTTTTTGTTCCATTACTGCACCTCCAGTTCTTTAAAGGATTGATAAACCCATGGACTCCAGGGTTCACCTTCGTACCGATATCCAGTAGGCTGCCGGAGCACCGTGTGCCTTGCCGGGGGCTCGGTTGTGTCGGTTTCGATAACCCATAGGTGCGGTCCCTGTTTTTCCCAGATAATGCCGGTGCATTCGGGTACCCTTTGGGTAAAGAGTACCGGATGGGAAAAATAAAGTTTTCCGCGGTCGGTGTTAAATACCAGGATAATGCCGAGGGAACGGTGAACATCCCAGCTTAGTGCCGTGTCCGGCGGAGGGAGTACCGGGCGGTCTTGTGCAAAGACGGGTAAGGAGGTAACCGTCAGCAAGAAACTAAATAGCCAGGATGTCCACCAGTGTTTCATTAGTTTTTTCCGAGCATTTCCGGCAAGCCGGGGGTCGTACCGGATACAAAATAATAGGGTGCCGGGTGACAAGCATAAAGGTGCTCGACCTCCTGCCGGTACCCGCAATGCTGACAAATGAAAATGACCGTTTTAAGCTTGTTGTCGGCCAGGACCGATTCCTGTTTACAGGTCGGACACTGGAATTCGTGCGTGTTCTGTCTTCTCATTCGTAATAATCCCAGATCACGTTCGGGACCTTGTTGACATGATCAAGATCCACATGAATAAATTTTTCGCCGATTCCGATACGGGTAAAATGCTGCATCAAGTGGCGCATCAATCCGTAGCGTTCCTTCGATGAACCGCATGAAATATCCAGCGCCAGGCCCAGAACATGCGAGCTTGTCGGTTTCGCCCCGGTCGCCTCGTTATGTTTTTCACAACGAAACGAACTGGTCAAGCGGATCGGCTTCCCATATTTCACCCGGACCTCTTCAATCGTTTCTATGACATCGTTCTCCATGCCCATCACGTTGCAGCACGGGCATGACATTTCCTTGACACTAAAGTGCGGAGACACCTTGTCCATCTGTTTTCCTTATTCCCAAGCATCCAAAATTGGCCCGTTCCAGAGCTTCGGTCCGGTGCGACCGGAATATTTCAAGAGCCCGGTTCTTGTCCGTATTGCATTCGGCTTCGTTCTGATACTGACCTAATACGTTCACTTGACCCACTTCAAATGGCTGACTGAATATGATCATCAGCAAAATCCACTTCATAACGCTTAAACCGTAGCAAAATGCCAAGAAGTTGGCATTCTTAAATATCTTGGCAAGCACTTTTTTTTACCGACAATTCAAGGGCTAAAGGCGTACCGGATATAAAGAATCCAAAAGGTGTGCTCTAATAGATAACTAAGGGATATCTTGAAGATTGCGAGTTGATGGTTTTGACTTTGACTTTGACTTTGACTTTGAATAGAAGTTGACGTTAACCATTTCTTTCTTTTCTTTTTTCTTTTTGGTTCTTTTTCTTTTTTCTTTTCTTTCTTTAATTAATTTTTTTCAATCGGGCACGGGTTGGGGACCTGGAAGTTCTGCGTCAGATTTCCGGAATGTCAAGGGATCTATCCATTCAATTGTCCAATAGATAGATCCCGATTGCCGAAGTTTCCGGAAAGGGTCCTGTGTGGAATTCTACATGTCGAGCTCCCCATATACGATAACGGGGGGGGGGGGGGGGGGGGGGGGGGGGGGGGGGGGGGGGGGGGGGGGGGGGGGGGGGGGGGGGGGGGGGGGGGGGGGGGGGGGGGGGGGGGGGGGGGGGGGGGGGGGGTCACAAAGTCACCACATCCGGCGCCTCGGTCTGGCTACAAAGCTTGAAAGTATAAGGAGTTACAAAGGTAGGTCACAATTGAAGTGAAATTGATGGTGCCTCAATCCCAAAAGTGGGATTCGGCGCGGCGCTGCGCCCACATAGAAGCGGAAGATCTGATCCATCCCAAATCGTCCCATTAATGGGATTCCTGCGGCTTCACAAGAACTTCACCGAAACTTCATCATCTCTTCACATCAATCCCTTTACGCTCATAATGCCAGAGTGCCATGAGTGCAAACGCCATCTTAGCCAGGTGAGGCTCGCCCCGATCCCCTGAAAGATATGCGTGCCAGTGTTCGAACATGTGATTGATGACGGTGTTCTTTGGCATTCCCTTTTCCCAGTTGCCATCCGATCCGGGTTCGCCGTGACTCTTCGCACCTTCCGCCATCACCATGGCGAGCTCCCTTATGAAATCCCACTTGATCAGATCGTAACGCACCGGAGCAATCTTGTTGCGTGTCGCTCCCGTGGAATACTTTTCCTTTTGTCCGGCACCCGCCAGGTTATCTTTCATACCCCTCCTTA
>VTLG01014721.1_pt1 | contig 29718 bp, 41 predicted proteins | sample 4694571 | NCBI WGS metagenome assembly VTLG01 (sample SAMN12604809, study PRJNA352737) | marine metagenome | biome: ENVO:00000447; feature: ENVO:00000209|ENVO:00000569|ENVO:01000036; material: ENVO:00002151; isolation source: viral sequences binned using virsorter ...
CATTTACTACAACTTTTTGCCTACCAACTAGGTCTTGTTTACATTTTTTGCAATTTTTAAATTTACCAGCCATTGTTTTCTCCTTTAAACAAAACAATATTTATTCTACTATCTTCACGTATAGTGGGTTCCATTCTACAGATCCTATTTGGTCAAACTGATTTTGTGTTTCGTTATCAGCCATTATATTATCGTTGCATGAAATCATAAAACCTAATGCTAGGCCTATAAGTATTCCTTTAGTCTTGTCTTTCATTTTTGTCATCTCCGTATATTATATAAAATTCAGTTCTTGCTTTTTCTTTTGCGTATTGTTTATTTGCAGTTATGTTTACTACTTGATTGTCGTCTTTGTATAAAATTCCAGAACAGCAATCCATAATAAATTTAATTAAATTATCTATGTCTGGTTTTGAAGTGTGTTTGTATGGAGATCCTTTTTTTAAAAACTCTTTAAATTTACCAGTCCTATAGTGACTTTTAGGTCTTTGCATATGAAAAGTTATAAACATACTAACATCGCCTTTGTGTATATTTTTTTTTCTGTTTTGAAATATTATTTCAGTTCGCACTCTTTTTTTGTCTGGTGCTGAAGGATCGTATGAAAATCCACGGCCCATTCTATGTCTTTTTTGTGGTACTGGTTTTCCTTCTATCTTAAATTTAGCTTGTTTCATTTAAAATAACTTTCCAGAACTGTATGTTGGTCCTTGCGATTCAGCAGCCATTTCATTTAATTCGTTTTTTACGTTTTGTGTGTTTTTTCTTCTCTGTTCGTATTTTTTACCACGTAGTTCTTCGTGTATTTCTTGGAGTTTTCTTCTGCATCTCATTATGCTTTCTGCTTTGTAGTATTTGCCTTTGGACATTCTTTTGAAAAAATCTAGTAAGCTCATATGATGCACTTTGTGTCTTACTTGGCTGTACCAAACGCACACGCACAGTATTTCATCGTTATCTCTAGCTCTTGGTTCATCTTTTAAAACGTTCATCACTATATCTTCTACTTTTTTTATCATCATTTTACTCCTTTTAATATTTCTTTACATAATTCATAAGGCACTTTACTTCTTTCATAATTGTTTTTAAGTCCTTGCGTTCCAGTTTTGCTTCCTCTTGGTGCTTTTTCGTGATCACAATTCGGATTACCATTCTTGCATACTGGTCTTGGTTTCCAATTCATATCATTTGTCCATATATCTGTTGGTTTTGCTCTTTTGATTGTATCTTTTTCTGAATTATAATACTGACAATACCAAACTGTGTGTCTTGCGTGTTGTGGCATAAATCTATTTTCTGTAATTACTGGTAATTTTCTTAATAGTCCTCTAGGATTTTCAATATAAAAATATTTTGGTTTAATAAAATGTATTAACCATATAGTATAATCAACTAGCCATATACCTTCTTCTGCTCTTTTTGTTTTTGGTATATATGCTTTATTACCACCTTTCCAGTGATGACCTATTGATGCAACAGAAAAAGTTGTACATGGAGGAGATGCCCAAATAACATCTGGTTTTCCAAATTCATCAAACATTTGTAGTTCATCAAATAAATTTATATGACATACTTGGTCAATCTTTTCAAATGGTTCTGCATCAGTTGTATATACTTCGTGTCCTAATTCTTCTGCAACTTTACTAAATGACCTGGACCCAGCAAACAATTCTAGTATTTTCATTTGCTCTCCTTATTTGCTGTTATGTCAGCATTACAACAAGTGCTATCATTATTTAAATCATTTGCTTTATAAAATGAACTTTCAGAACACTTTTGGCAATAACCTATATAATGTCCAGTTGTAGTCATTCTATAATCTTTTAAATTAATCTTTTGCGTAGCAACAACAATTTCATCTTCCCATTTTCTATCTCTAATATATCTTTCTGGATGTTTTCTGTATTTCTTATCGCCTTTTACATATTCTTTTGTATGATTAATAATATCTTGATATTCATCATCTGTTATTGATTTCTTAATCCATTGCATCATAGTGTTTTGTTTGCCAACTTTTAAATCGTAAAGTTTCCACCAACTTTCAAAATTATCTTTATCTGTAACCTTATCTATATCTTTATCTTTATCTTGTACAGTTGATGAACTGTTGATTAACTGTTGATTTTTATTTATTAATTTATATTTATTTAGTATGTTAATTACTGATTTGTGTGCGTTTACTTTTTCATTTAAAGGGCCATATTGAAACTCAACAAACTTAGGAATAAACCATTTGTCTTTGTCTATAGGTTTTATATTGCCATTAAAACTTTCCATTATAGTTTTTTGATCTAAGTCTATTTTTAACTGAAATGATGCTAATTCTAAATCAACTTCATATATACCCGCATGATTGCACCTGGATAGTAAATAAACCCAAAACAACTTTAATTCTGGATTTAATAAACGTATCCATTTTTTGCTCCACATATCTGTATCTATAAATCGTTTTGCCATTTGTTTTTCCCTTTACTTTTTGCCCTTGTTGTTTACCCTTATTAGGGAAGGAAGGACTAGGTGGAGTAACTTACATTGAGCTTGGACGGAATCCTTGATTATCACTTATGGTACCAAGCTACTAGAATGTATGAGGTTCCTAGTCCTCCCTATATCTTTTTAAAACGGTACTACATCATCATTTGATTGTAGTGCAGCCCTTTTATGTAATTCGTCACTGGCCATCTCTCTATAACTATCTACTTTAGCATTTTCCATAAGCCATTTTAAATAGCTTTCATCTAAAGTATTCCATTTTTGGCCTTTATGTTTGCCAAATGTTATAGTCGGACTATCATCGTTTGGATCTTCTGTTACTACAGTATGTTTTACCTCAGCAGTTTTAGGTGAAGGTTTTGTAGTAGGTTTTGCATTTTGCTGTTCTAATGCGTTTTCAAGCTCATTAGCACTACAGAACTCTGTGCCATAATAACCAGCACTAGACAACGCTCTTCCTATTGCAGACGTTTCACAATTTTCTACTGCAGATGTTTTGTTAATTCTACTAGAATTACGCATTTCTTCTGCTATGCCAGTGTACTCATTACCATCTATAGATAAAGTTGCTTGTACAACTACTACTTCGTTATCATAATGTAAAAATTTAGTTGTTAATGAATAATTACGTTTGTAAGCATCTTTTAACATTCCTAAACGCTCAACTACTGTGTAGTATTCTTTTCCGTGTATTTCAATAGGCATAAGTGCCTCCTTTTTCTTTAGCTATTAAATATTCTGTTTGTAAAGCCTTATATTTATGTGGATAATAAGAAACATCTATTATCTCCATTGCAGTAAAATCTTTGTTTTCTACTAGCCATTGTAAAAAAAACATATATTCTTGAGAATCTGCATCTATAGGGCTTAATGACTTAAATTTCAAGGTTTTCTCCAAAAACCAGCATTGCATACGCTGGTATCAATAAAAGCGTTAATCCTAGCCAATTATAGCCACGTAATGCGTGTGTTGCTATTAAAAACACCAACAATACAAAAGCTATTCTAGTTAATATTTTAAGTATTTTAATTTCCATTATTTGTTTCTCCCTAGTTATTATATTGTTTTAAAGTTCCTTTATCATCTGAATCCATAAATTCTTCACCAAAAGCATATTTAAATACTTGTGATTTTTCTGATTTAGTACAATTCTCAATTGAATTGTTTTCTAAAATTTCTATTATTTTTTTTTCAGTTAATTTCATTGTTACTCCGTTTTTAGTTTTTTCCCTGTTGCTTCCCTTAGCAACACTACAATATAATACTTTTTATATTAAAAAACCAAATAAAATCAAATCTGTTCTATAAATTCTACTTTTATGTTGTATAAGTTCGGAGATTTTTGTGTAATTCTGTAATTACGGCCCATCCTAACACAAGCAAAATTTGAAGGCGAAGGGTCGTCTTTGTTAATTTGCAAAATCATAGGCAGTCTATTCGCTTGAGTTTTGTTGATAACTGAAGTAAAAAAATCATCTCCATTATACATATTGAAAAGACTATTGTCTGATCCGTCAGTTTCGTGATTGTCTTGTGCCTGGTATCCATTTGAATTAGTCATTAAATTTTGAGGCATTACATGTCTAGGTTGTAAACTGTCAAATTCTACGATCCATTTTCTTCTTCCAGACCTTCTGTGTGTAGATGCATGAGTTGCCGATGAGTCTAGTCTGTTCATATCTATTTGGTCATCATCGAATGTGAATCTTAACTCATCACTTGTATGTAGCTCCCATGGTGACCTGGTGTTCCAGGTTCCCACATGAGTCCAGTCTGCTACTGGTATTGTTTTTCCAGATTTTGTTGTTTTTTCTTTTATGCCATATTCAAAATGCGAAGAAGCTCTAAGTGTGCAGTTCTGTGGAAAAGTATAAGATTTTCCAAAAATTAAAGAACCTAAAATTATATTAGGCACATTTGATTCCGCAGTAGGAATTATATCGAATAAAATTTTACAATTATTGTCAGTTATGTTTGCTGGTGTTGCGTCAATACTTGCTAGTGAAAATCCGTTATATTCTGGAATATCTCCTACATTCCAATTTACAATATTTGATAGTGCTATTTCTTCCAATGCAAGTCCGTCTGACCATATATTAACAGCGTTTTGTGCAGAATGTAAGTTGTGATTTAAAATTCCAATAAAGTCAAAATTCCAGGCTTGTTGTGTTGCTAAAATATCCGCTTCAGTTACATCATTTGCATTACCAAATAAAGTATTAGTATAGTATGTGATGTAATGTCTAGGTTGAATTCCAGCGGTTAAATATTCATAATTTTGTATTAATGTAGCGTTTGATGGATCCATTTGTATTAATTTTGTTTTTGCTAGTCTAGTCATGCTTCCAGCAGTACCAGTGCCAGGAAGTTCTGTTATATTTTGTCCGTTTGCGTGTTTAAACAAAGGATATGATATATATAATTTTGGTGTTGTTGGTATTTGATAGTATGAGTCCGCCATTTATTTTTTCCTTATTTCTCTTGTTTTGGTTATAACACCATCTGATGCTTTTTCTGCTGATCTGTGTATGTATTTAATTTTATTATTTTTTCCGTCAAAGTCCATGTCATCCCAGTTAGTAGTCAAAGTATCCCAGTCGTATGTTTTAAAACCTTCTAATTGATTTATTCCATGTAGATTGTTCCATATTTGCACTGCTGTTTTGTCTACGTTTAAGTTTATTTTATTATTTTCAAAGTCATACATAGTGCATCTAGTGATCAATGCTGTTCCTCTGTAGTCGAATAAATCTTGCACAATGTTTTTGTTTTTGTAGGTATTGTGTATCCACAATTTTTGGTTGCTTCTTATAAACTTGTAATTTTTTGACAGTAAAGTATTTATTTTAAGTTCGCCAATGTATTCTATTACGATCATTTTAAAAGTTTCTAAGGCAGAAATGCTTATAGTTTTTTTTTGTATTTTTATGTGATTTTGTGTTTTTGCGTTTTTAATCACTTTCAGCTCCAGGTATTTCTATGTTGTTGTGGATCATAAAATCTGTAATTGCTGTTATTAGTTCTACTGCTCTAGTTTCGTCATCTAGTCTTTCTGGTAGCAGTTCTTCTATATTTGCACCGTACATATTTACTCCGTCTGCATTATGTTTCAATGCTTCTCTTTCTTGAAGTGTCAAACTAATTTGTCCAGTTGCATATAATACTATTTTTTCGTAGTCTTTATAGTCTACTATCCCATCACAGTTTAAGTCAAAGTATGGTACTTGCACACTCATAGGTTCTGGGTATGCTTCTCCGTAATCTGTTGTTGCATTTCTGTTAAGAACTGGTGTGTCTGTAGTAAAACTATAATTAGTATTTGTAGTTGTTTTGTTGCATATAATTCTAGGCACTACTTCGCCTGGTAATATGTATTGATGTATAGGTGTTGCTCCAGGTGCATTTGCTTTTTTCAATTGATGTAACTGCACAGCTTTTACTTTTATATTATCCAGGCCTATATTAGTTTCCATAATTATAAAAATAGGAAATACGTTTTGGCCATTCACGTTTTCTACTCTTGAATAATTTCTTGAATAAAATTTTTCATTATTTATAAGCGGTATTGAAATTAAATCTCCAATCTCCAGGTTTATGTTTTCTACGCCTAGAGTTAAATTTGCTATTAGGTGCTGGTTGCAGTGATTTAATAAGTAAAATTCAGCAAACTTTTTAACTGTTTCTTTGTCAGTGTGATATTTTAAGTTCATTTCTCTATAGCCGTCTATAGGTTGAATGTTGTATGTTGCAAAACCTTGCGGTCCGTAGTCTGGTAGCAAGTCTGTAATTTTTGTGAATATACTTTTTGTATATTGTTTTAGTCCATTATCGTAGTTATAATTAAGTTTTATTGATGTTACTACATCTTCTATTTTTGTTAGTTCAAAACTGTAATCTTGAATATCGTTAGAATTTAAGCGTTTATCTACATCTTCATACTCGTAGTTGTTTTTTATGTTTATCAAAGAAAACAAACCGTTTTGGTCAAATTTAGGATATGATTGTGATTCGCTTAGTAGATCTTCAATGAATTCTTTACCTTTAGTTTTTTTATTTATTGAGAATCCCATCTTCCAGTTTGCGTGTATTTCTCTAGATTCGTCTATTGAGTCCATGTTAAATTTTATATAATCTGGTAGCAGTGTTTGTCTGCCTATTTGTTTTCCTTGATCATAAACGCCAAAACCCATTTCATTAACAAGTATATTCATTGCTATGTCTGAAGGTTTGACTATTTTTCCGTCAGTAGTTATAGGAAGTGTTACATCTTCATGTTCGTAGTTTGCTTCCAAGTATACTTGCATATTTTGATATTCAATATCTATAAATGTATTGACTCCTTCTTCAGAAGAAAAAGATTTCACATCTTCTGGTGCGATTGTGTCAAAGTCTGGAGGTGGATTAAAATTTTCATTATAAACCCATTCAAAAGTAGAGAATCCTACTTGAGAAGCTCCTTTTATTTGTGCAAGGTTTTCGTATATTGATCTGTTAACTGCGTAGAATAAATCGTCATAGTAAACATATAAATTTTCTATAAGTTCGTCTGGTGTTTGTATGCCAAAGCTATCCCATGAATATTGTCTGTATTGTTGCACTGAGCTTGTCAAGTTTACTGGTACAGTAAAATGTTTAGGTCCTTCTGCCCATGATGGGCCTCCAAAATTTACATTACCCATTAGACTTGCAACAAATATATACGCATCGTCTACGTTAGTTTGTGCTTCATTTACAATTTGCAGAGAGTCTATTGACCAATCTTCGTCTGATCCAGGCCCTTCTTCTTCTAGTGCTACGTGTGGAGATATTTGTGTTTGGTATAAGTATGAAAAAAGTTCAGTAGCTAGTTTAGTTGATAGTGTATTCCATTTTATGTATCCACCAAAGTGTTGATCATATTCAGCAGATGCAAAGTTATACGCTTGTCGATATGCACTCAATGTAGGTACAAAGAAGTTGTCTGCATTTCTAAAATCTCCACCGTACCAATTCCAGTAATTCATGTTATCGCCATCAGCCATTCTTTCTTCTGCTTCTGCAATGTTTCTAGTAAAAAGTTCACAAAAATCAGCGATTTTTAAAGTTCTTATAATAAACTTAACTACAAAATTTTTAAAAAAAGAAAAAGTCATAACAAAAGGTGCGTCATCTACATCTATAAAATCATTATAAAAAGTGCTTAGGTATGAATCATATGTGTCGTTTTGAAATAAACTTCTAATTAACTGAGCTCTGCCTTGTGGGTCATTCAAAAAAGTTTCAGAATAACTAGCTCCCCATTCAATACCAAAAGCTCCAGCATCCCACATTGATTGTTCTTCGTCTGGTGCGTCATGCCAGACAACCCTATTGTAACAAGCATACATCATTTTCATAAATTCTTTTATTAAAGTTTCAAAATCTGGAAGATTTCCATTCAGTCCATGCGTGTAATCTTGAAGCTCAAAGTCTGTGTATGTATTTTCTGGTAATTCAAATGTATCCTGGTCCAGTTGTTCTGTAAAAAAATAGTTTTTTCTTCCTTCTATTGATGCGAATATATCTTTTTCTCTTATATCTTCAATTTTTACGTATTGAGAAAATCCTACGTTATTTACTTTTAGTCCAGCAGAAGCTGTTCCGCTATCTATTCCTTGTATGTTTAGTTTATATTCGTATAAAGCTATAAATTCATGCTGATCTGCGGGTCCGTTTATAAGTTGATATTCTCCACTTTCTCCGTATCCTAGACCTCTGATAGGTATTGCTATTCTTGGATCGTTATTACCTAGGCCAGTTGAAGTTGAAGAGTTTGGAGCCCAGTATTTACTTCCTTCTGATTTTGCAGATCCAGCATCTAGTTGTAGTGCGTGTGTTCTTGGAAAAATACTACCGAAATAATTAACATTATTCCAGTTGTGTGCATCATGAGGTGCTTCTATAGTTCCAATTAAGTCTTGGTATCTATCTTCTGTTCCCATGTGTAAGGCAGCGAATATAAAATGTTCTCTTTCTGGGTATGTCAAGCTATTTTCATTTATATAGTCATAGCTATCTTTTAAAACGTCAACGCTTATTGGTGTGCAAAACCATTTCCAGTCAAAGCTATTTGTAGAAACTAAGTTATTGTTAGCTCTTAGCTGATAGTCAATATTTAAAAAAGTATTACCGATCCATTCTCCTTGATGGAATTGACTGACTAGTTCAGCACCTACACCTTTGTCTAGTTTTAATAAAATCCAACGACCGCTACCTTCTGGTTGACCTCCAAATTCATTATAGTTATTATTCCATGTTTTGACTCCAGTGTCAAAATTAACAGATTTTGCTGTGTTTTCTCCAGCTCTGTACCAAATTTTAGGGTTGTTTCCGTTGTTGTTTAATGCGTTTAAGTTTTCAAAGCTATCGTAGTCAAGTTCTGGTACTTCTATATCGTATAAATCTAGCAGACTTCCATCTGATGCATATACTGATTCGACATTTCTTTGCAGTATTCCTATTGCATCCCATACTGCGAATAGGTGTTGTGAATTTAATTCTGCTAATTCTGGAACAACGTATTCAGCTGTGCTACCTTTTATACTGTATACTAATATTTTTGAAAAATTTTGATTTTGTAAGTTTGTAGAAAAATTTGCACTGTCAAATATTATGTATTCATTTTCTTCTTTTATGTATAGCTGGTAGTCGCCGTTTAGTGTATAGTCATGATAAAAAGGTATTTTTGATGTTTTAAAATGTCCAGAAGTAGCTTGTGTGTCCAGTAGAAAATTCATCACTCTAGGTTGATTTGGTTCTATGTAAGGTAGAACAAATGCTCTGTCTACTTTGCCAAATGTCATAGGTATTGTATTATCTTCTTCTTTGTAGTTTTCAGTTATGTTGTTTCTTATTTCTACTTCCAGGTTTTCAAATCCAGCATATGGTATTAATTTTGATGCAAGTTTTATTTGCGTTGAATCTTCTATAGTTAAACTTATAGATTCTTTGTTTGTCACTACTCTACTAATTGTTCCAGTAAACATTTTTAAAACTGCCCACGGTTCGTGACTGCTAAAATATGCACCATTAGGTGCTATCCATTCTTGCTCTTGATCATCAGCGTCATAGTGAGGTATTATGCTATTTACTCCTGGTGTTGCATAAAATAAACGCACTTTTTTTCCTACAAGCGTTTCATTTAAAGTATGCGGATTTGCGTTATTATCTCCGTAGTCAATATCTTTTCTAAATTCATTTATAACACTTGATAGCGAGTATCTTGCATCGTAGTAATTATATAAATCTACTCTAAGTCTATTTATTTTTATTTTTTTACTATCAAAGTCTGTAGATGTTTTGAGATTAGAAATTCTACGTATGCAATTTATTTGGTTATTCACTTGTTCAAATTGACCATCATTTATATTTGAATGGCCCAGGTCCATATTTGTGTCAGTTAAAACACATATAATTCCTTCGCTTGTTGAAGTACCTTCTTCTTGTATAGTTAGTATTGGTTTTAGTTTTTTACCAGGCAACTGATCTAAAAGTTTTACATCAAGCATTATATTCGTTCTCCCAATCGAAGTCCTTCTCTTATGCTTGGTATTACTTGATCTTCTATAAAGCTCTCATGCATAACGTTTCCAGAAATATTTACATTTATAGGTGTAGTTTGTGGTCCGTCTATGTTAGGATCTGTTAGTGGTGTAACCTGGACATGCTCTGGTCCTCCACCTTCTCCTACCATCATCATTTGCGGTCCGCTAGTTACAAAATCTGCACCGTATTGTGCTTTTTTTATTTCTTGTACTCTAGCCATACCAGCTCCAACCGAAGCAGTCGCAGCAGCGATTCCAAGTATCATTCCAAGTGGTGCTGGATAACTTTTGGAGTAGGCAGCGAATTGGTCTTGAGCTGATTTGTATGTACTGTGTATGGTTTCTGCAATCGCAGCGGTCTTGTATACTCTTTGCCATTTTTTAGAGCTTTGGCCCATTTTTTGTAAATCTCCCAGGAATTGTGACCCAGATTTTTCTCTAAGTGATCGTATTTCTTCTGTAACTTTAAATTCTTCTTTCTTACGTTTTATTTCTTTTTCGTGATTTTTTTCTTTGTTTTTATCTACTTTGTCATTTGATTGTATTATTTCTTCGTCTGTTACTATCAGTTGGTCCGCCATATTTTGGTATATTTCATTTACAGCTTCAGTGTATTCTGTCAGTGTATCTGTTTGTTCTTCTGTGTTTCCAAATATTGCACCGCCTACGTTTGTTTCTATTAGATCTTCTTTGAGTTGATCTATCCTCTCCATAGTATCTGTTAAATTATCTTCGTCAACATCTGCTAGTAGTTGTGCTTTTGGAAGATTTAATCTTGGAAAACTATCAGCAAGGCTATTGTATTGTGTCAGTATAGAGTTGACTCCATCTACGCCTAGTTGTTTTATGTCGTTCCATAATTGTTGGAAGGCAAGTTTAGTATTTAAAGCCATTATTTTACCGCCTATAACTATCGGGTTAAAAATTTCCATTCCAAAATCTTTTATTACTGGCCACCATTGGTCTTTTAAAAAATGAAAAATATCCACGAAAATTCCAGGTATTTCAAATAAAATTTTCTTAGCGTTTTGTACTATAAATTCAAAATTTAACAACATAAAATCTTTTATAGCTGTGAATACTGCTGATCCATTTGCTAGAAGGTTTTGTCCAGTTGCAGCGAAATCAATAGTTCTTGCAAAATCTAAACCCGCAGCGACTTTGTCTGCTACTCCTTGGGCAGCATCGACCACCGTTCCGAACATTCCATCAGCTGAGGAGCCAACACTCGCAGCCATATCTATAAAAGTATTTTTTAATTTAGATATTTTATCTGCTGTTGTGAGTTGTTCATCTCCCATTTCATTTGCAATACGTGTTGCTTCGGCCATCGCAGCCTGATTGAATGCAATTTTTTTCTCGTTGTCATCCAGCTCATTTGAACTTTTACCTATTGACTCTGCATAGTCGTCATATGCTTTTTCTGTGTCAACCATGATTCCAAGGTTATCTAACATCAGTTTTGATTGTCGACCCATACCAGTAACAAGCGAGTCCAAAGCAGAGGCAGTGTCTTGGCCTAATGCTTTACCTAGTTTTTGTGCCGTGTCAAACATTTGAGCCATCTGATCATCTGATTCTACAATTCCCAGGGCCATTGCATTGTTTGCTTTTGTCATTAATTCTAATTTTGAAACTGTACCGTCTGTTGCGTCTTGCAGTTTTTTAAGTGAGTTTTCTGAAAATCCTACGCCTTTACCCATGTTGTTGAAAGCCATTTCCACTGATTTTAATTCTGAGCCAGAGTTTATTATTGTACTCATTCCAGTGACTATGCCTTTCGCAGCGAAAAAAGCACCGCCAATCTTTAAGGCAGCACTTCCAAGTGATTTCATTGAGCCTTTAGCTTTATTTGCTCCTCTTACCGATACGTCTATTATTTCTCTATTGACCGCCATCTTTACCTTTGCTTTGTGTTATTTCTCTGTCTATGTTCATAAAATCTTCAACAATTCTTGCTGGAGTTTGGTCCATGGAAGGATAAGGAGGACAGTTGAATGTTTTACAAAAATTATATTTATTTATCGTCATCTGTGCTTCCTTGTCTAGCAGTTCATTAGTGTTGCAGAAGAAAAAGTGTTCTATGTATAACGTAGTTCCTATTTCTTTTATTCTTTTAGCTACGCATTCATCGTAACTTCTACACAGTTCCAGGTGCACATCTTCAAGTGATCTAAAATTTACAATTTTTCCAGTCACTGGCGACATAGCTTTATACGGGTATCTGAAGCCATTGTCGCCGTTTCCTTTTAGACCATTAATTGAAATATGAATATTTATTAAAAATTTTATTTCTTCAATTTTTTTTTATTCACATCTTCTATTATTGCTGATGAGAACGCTACTAATTCGTCAAGTGAATATCCGTTTAGTTCTTCATCTGTGTACCTGGTGCAATCTTTTATGATCTGTAACCAAAAAGAAAAATTTTGTTTTCCAGTTTGGTCCATTATCTTATCATTCAGTTCTGCTCTTTCTGTTAAGTTGAGCAGTCTTACTTCTGCTTCAAAAGTCTTAAATGTTTGATTTTTACTTTTGTCTGCTTGTATTTTTATTTTTTTAAACGTTGAACTCATGTTGCCCTCTTTTTATTTTATTCTACCATACGCTTTCATCTTCAGCAGAAAATATAGTTATTTTACACGCTTCAGTTGTTGTGTTTTGTACTGCTTCAAACGACAAAGTATGGAATATTCCGTTTTCACTTATGTCTTGTGCTGGGTCGCCAGTGTATTGAATCTCAAGAAGAATATTCATTTCTCCAGCAGAACTCACTGTTCCATCGCCACTTTTAAGTGCTAGTGTCAATGTATCTCCTTCTAAAAAGTCATTTATTACATTTGCACCGCTACCATAGTCAAAGTTTGCGTCATACTTGATTGTAATATCTCCAGTGATCACATATTCTGGTAGTGCGTATGCTTCTGCGTTTCCGTTTGCGTTGAAGCCTACTCTATTGACACCGTTTGCTATGTTTAAATTAAAAGATTTTAATACTAAATCAACCGAAGCTGAATCTTCGCATTCTAGTTGTTTAGTAATAATTCCGCCAATGTTATAGTAGCTTGTTTCTGGAGCAGTCCATGTTCCATCAAATGTTTGCTCTAAACATGAAGCAGTTGTTTCAGTTTTTGAGAAGCCACTGAAATAATTTCCACTCATTGTTAAGTTTCCACCATTTGTTCCGTAATCCCAGGCCAATGATAAATCTGAAACCACATTACCCGTTACTTTTATTCCTTCTCCAGCTCCAGGGTAGTATGCTAGGTTTACTGAGTGCGGTAAAGCACTAGATATCGTACCGCCTACTGATGTTTTGTTACTGCTACCGTCAAATTGTATTTCGTATACTTCGCTTCCGCCACCTCCAGAGGTAGTGTATTCTTGTCCTACTAATACTAAATGTTGAACTAATAGTTTAGGTGTAGCTACCATTTCAAATGGTGTTGTTACTGTTCCGCCTTTAGTGTTTATGATCGTATCCGCAGCATTCTTGATTGTTCCTCTACCAGATAATAGTCTTGATTCTCTGGTTATATTAAATGTTGGTTTTGAAGGTTGTATTACTGGTAGCTGTCTATAAGCTGTTCCATCGTTACCGCTACTATCTAAACCTACACCGAATGAAGTTTCGCCTTTGATTCCTATCTTAACATCACTAATAGGGAGAACGTTTGCATTAATAGCCATTACTTATCTCCTTTTTTTTTCTTTTTTATTTTATTTGTAACTGCTTTTATTATATTCCAACCTATCAATTGTTTAGCTAGAACATCTTCTATTTCAACAGATTTGCCCTTTTCTAGAGCTTTTCTGATTTTCTTAGAAGTAGGTATAGCTTGTGCTTGTAACCTACTAAATTTTTCTTTTATAGCTTTAACTTTCATTTTTCTCCTTAACTTGCATTACCAAAGTGCGTACATGTAAGTGACCATTCTGCTACAAAGTAGTCATCGTAGTCGTCTATATTAACGCCCAGGTCCAGTTCGCCTAGTGTGACGTTTACTGCTTTTGTGTCATCAGCTAGTGTTATTGTTATGTTATCGTGTATCAGTGCTTCTAGTATACTTACTTGTTGTAGTACGTAATTTTGAAAGTTTGCATCTTTTCTTTTTAAAAAGTAATACTGACAGTCCATTTGAAACTCTCTAACTTCCAGGAATGTTGCTTTTTCTAACTGATCAGAACCAGTTGGTATTACTCTTATAAACTGGTTACCTTTTATATCTTCATCCCAGTTTGTGTAGACTGGACATTTCATTTCTGCTTTGATTTTTGATGTCAAAGCTGTCAGTATTTGTTTCCAGTTATTTTTAAACGTGACACTCATTATCTGGTAAGCTCTATTGAACCGCTACTTGCGTTTGTTTGTTTTTGACCTTTTCCGTGACAGGTTATTTCGTACATGTCAGAATCTGATGCGTTTGCTCCCGACCAACGCCCATAAATTCCTCCATAAAGGTGCTGAAGCGTTCCCGTTATTTTTTCTGGTGAAGTAGTAGATCCAAACAATTTATCGTTTCCGTAGTGTGTTACTGTAAATTCTGCAATGCCGTATGCTCCAGAAGTGCTTACGCTTACACGTAGAACGTCATATCTTTCTTGTGTATATTCGCCAGTAACCTCTACTAGTCGCATTGTTGACGAAGTTGTAGAAAATCTAATCACTCCAGATTTACTTGTGTTGGTATACTCATATGAAAGTTTATAGATTCCATCATTTAATTTATCTATCAACCCAGTTCTTTCTGGGTTTGTAACCAGTGCGTAATAGTAATCTGCTTCTTCTGATGCACCTTCTTTTGCTCGAATTATGTTTGAGGCAGCGATATAGCAAGTTGCTTTTACAATTATAGGATCGTACTCTGCTACTAATGTATCTATTGATATAGCTGAGTCCACATCTACTTGTTTGTTTTTTTGCAATGGTGTTGAAAATCTTCTGTCTAGGTAGTTGTGCAATTCTAAACTTGCATTAGTTAGTGCTTCAGTTATAAAAGTTGCACTGTCTGTTCCAGCTTCTATTATTTGTTCATTTATAGTTGTTGAAGTATAGTTGCTATCAAAATAAGTAACAGTATCTGTTGCACTATAATAGTTCCACTCTCCGTTTGAGTTTGGTGTGTCGGTCACTTTTGTTTTTTCTGCACCGTTTACGAATAATTGTTGCGTATCTCCAACGTCATATATTGTGTGCAGATTTGTTGAAGTAGTGATGTTACCCAGGAGTTGACGTTTTGAGTCAAAGTCATTTGCTCTGTTAAAATATTTATTGAGGTCACTTGCATCTGCGTATGTAAAGTCTGTACTTGCCATTTATCTTTTCCTTCTTTTTTTATACGACATAGTTCCGTATGACTTGCTTCTGTTCTTAGGGTATGCAGTTGATTTTCTTCTTGCTGATTTTCTACTTGTTTTTTTATACGCCATGTTTCTCCTTATCCTAATAATAGAACTTCTATTTTTCCATCTGCTTTTGTGTTCATACTTCTTGCTAGTGTTTGGTATAGACTGTTTTGACCGTTATTGGTAAAATTGACACCACCAGCGTGTGCTGATAATGTCTGAGCATTAATTTTAAATTCTGCAAAAACATAAGGCACAGCAAATTGAATGTGGCCTTTGGTATAATCGCACGATCCGACTGCTTGTGAGTTGTGAATTAGATTTCCGTTACCGTCATCATATACAAAAGCTGATGTATTGTGTACTGTTTTACCAGTTTTTGTTTTAAATGTTTCAGCTTCTAAACTTGAAGCTGGTCCATACATAATTCCCGCAGAATCGACTCCACATCTGTTTCCGTTGACCAATGGTACATTATCTAAATCTCCACCGCTTCCTTTTCCTGGAAATCTTCCGACACCGAATGGTGTTGTTCCACTTGAAGGGTGTGCTACACCTACAATAGTATCTGAGTTGTTAGAATGTGATCTCATTTGTATGTCGCCACCTAGAAGTCTTATAGTTACTTTTTTATTATGTAGTCCAGAACTTGCATTATAAAATTCAGCGTCTAGTGCTTGTTGTATTTTTGGTATTACTGCGTTTGCGGACCCATTAAAACTTGCGTCTGCCGAATCTACTGTGAAACTTATATTTACTTCTGTTGTTGTTGAGCCAGTTCCAGAAGCATGAAACTCATCAGCAATAACAATAAACGCATAGGTGTCGCCTTTAGTTAGGCCCGTGTCATCCGAAGGTTTCACATCTGTTAATCCCCAGTTTAAGAATCCACCTTTAGTATAAAAAGGTCCGATAGCAATTGAACCTGGTACTACACCTTGTATTTTATTATCTGCACTACGCCCGTATCCGAAGAAAGCTCCAGTTTGTTTAAAACGGCCCAGGCCATCAGTCTGACATTTGCCGTTGTCAAATTTTAAGAAGTGATTGTGGAAGGCATAGTGTATTTCCATATTATTTGTAAAAGCCACCGCTGTTGATCCATCCAATGCTCTTTTCAATGTCAAGTTGTTTCCGCTTATAGATTCGACCTCTACTATTTCTGTTGAAATTCTCAATCTGTCGCCTTCCATGAACCATTTGCCTTCATCCACTGTTAGTTCTGTTGAGGTTGCAGTTGCATCTCCATCATCGACTAGAACTCCAGCTCCACTTGCATATGTTGATCCAGAAAAAACTGAGGCTCTGACGTATTCGTTACCGCTGTTTATTGCACTAGGCAGTATTGAAACTGCTCCAGCTGGTGATTTCGCAGCAGACTCGTATGTCAGTCCTTCGTATCCAGTATATCCTATGAATCTACTTGTTGGTAAATATAAAAATTCTCCAGCTGGTAGTATCATTGACCATGTAACAAATATTGTAGCTTCACTTCCTCCGTTCTCTGCGTTTCTATCAATTGAATTTACTACATCTGTTGTGGTGTCACTTGCTTTATCTGCTCCGCCGTCATTTCTCCAGTCTGTAGTAACAAACAATAACTCACAAGCTGTATTGCCTATGTTTTTAAAAACTATAACTTTTGCATCGTAGACTGCAAGTGATGCTTTGCCTTTTTGAAATTTTGCAAGTTCTATAAATGTATCCGAGTCATCTACTTCTTGTATAACACTACCAATTTGTGTGTAGTTTTTTGTGTTTTGACAATTGTATTCTCTGTCTGCTAGTGCTACTCTCAAGTCTATGTTTGCTGAATTATTTGGTGCAAATATTTCATTGTTTCCGTTTGTGTTTCTTCTTCTATTTCTAGTTCTGTTGTATGAAGCCATTTTTCTCCTTATGTTAAATGGTATTTTACTGTTATATTTGTTGTATAATCTGAATTAATACTATCGCTTCTGAAAAATGCACAGATTACTTTACCTCCTGATACATTTGCACTATCTATTGTCCATGTACTTTTATATGTTTTAGTATTGCCTTCGTTAGTTACATCTGAATTATGTGCTAACAATGTTCCATCTGCTAAGGCTGATGTAGATCCTGAATTATAAGTGTAAGAATATAAATGCATTCTAGTTGTGTCTGTTGCATTTGCATCGCCACCTTCTATAGAATATACTGCATCAATAGTTATATTATCAGGAACATACCACAACATTCCCGCTAACTGAGAACCATACTGTGATACAGTATTAGCAGTTGTAAATGAAGTATCAGGGTCAGTCCCTGTTCCAAAATCTACATCCCACGTACTAATTTTATTAACCATCCCAAAGAAAGGTATTCCATAATGTGTGTTGGCAGCTAAAAGTGCTTGAGCATCAGCTCCTATGCCAAAATAAGCATATTGTGTATTGACATGAGTTCCTAGTGCTTTCACATCATTTGCTGAGGTATCTACTTGAAATTTTATAGCACCAGATGCATTTGAAACTTTTACTACGCTATCATTGTCTGCCGTAGGCTTTAGTGTCAAACTTCTATCTGATAATTTTGCAACGGTACTACTTCCTTCTGCTGTTTTAATTTGTTTAGCAGTTGCGGAGACACCGCTGTTGTTGTTATCGACATATAATAAATCTTTGTATGTTGACCCTGGTGATTTTCCGCTGAAACTCATTTATTTTCTCCGTTTCTTTTGATATAATATACAATGATAATTGAATTTATAAACATTTATTTATGTTCCGTCATAAATTGTTCCAGGCAATGCTGTAGCTTTCATCATGAAAGGGTGATAGGCCAAGCCGTTACTTGATCTATATCCATATTTTAAATGCACAGCAGTTGCATCGCTAGATTTTAAACCTAAATAATAAGTAATAGAAGCACCCGCTGTTAATCCAGAAACGCACCACTTAAAAGTTATTATTTCGTCATCTATTTCGTCATCTGATTTTACTCCATTGTAGTCGTATTCATGTGTGTTGCCTACAGAATTGTAAGTTGCGTTATCACTTAGTCCAGCATATACGGTAACATCTGAAGTGCTTGTTCTATCAAAAAAGCCAGTGAATTCTATTTCTACATTACCACTTGGTGGTGCTGTAAAAGTTACTTTATGTCCAGCATCTTCTACTGTGAAAGATGTTTCTAGGTAGTGAACTGTGTAGGTTGCACTAATGCAAGTATAACCAAGAATCATTCCAGCGTAGGCACTGTTTGTTGCACTGAATTCTGTTCCATCTACTTTTGCTATATATCTGCCGTCAGAATCAAACGATAAGAAATCTGTAGCGTCTAGTATTATGTTGTCGTCTGCTTCTAGAGTTATGTCATCACTAGAATCTATTACTAAACTTCCAGATACAATTTTATCTAGCGAAGTTATTGTTAAATCTCCAGATGAATATGTTACGTCTGATAGTTCATTTAGTTGTGTTGCACCAGCGTCTGTTCCAGTTTGAACATCTGCACCATTAACTTTTAGGCTACCAGCTATGTTGACTGTATCTTCTGAAATTTCTATAGGTGTGTTTTTATCGCCTACTTTCAGATTTTTTTTTGATTCTGTTAAAGGTTCATCTATGTTAAGAGTTACGCTGTTTCTAGTTTTTCTCTGAAATATTTTTGACAGTTGTTTTATTAAATCTCTATAGTTCATTAGTTGTCAGATTTAAGTCCTTTTATAAAACCGTCAACCGCAGCACCGACTGTGTTGTCTATTAAGTCTACGAAGTATGGTTCTACTGTTGAGTTCCAGATTTTTTTACTCCACTTAGCTTTTGAAAGTCCTAGCGTTACGATCGTACCAGCTTTGAAACAAACTCCATTAACTAATGAATAAATTTTGTCATTAGGTATTTTTTTAAGCACCCATAGTGCTATTGCTGTTGATCCACCGCCAATCCATAGTGTTAAGTTTTCCATTTATACCTCCTACGGTATTTGTTTTAGTAAGTTGTTATTCAAACGAACGACACCTTCTGGTGGGTCTGTTCCTTCAAATGTTATTTTTAAATTAGCATATTGATTCTTTTTTGGAAGTATTGAAGCTCCGAGGTCCGCACTAACAGCTCCAGCGTCTTTCTTGCAAAAAATTCCACCACCAAGTCTTGATTCTCTTTTTCCGAATCCAGTTAATTTTACTTTAAGCTCCATAGTTAATTCTTTTATTTTTATTGAGCTTTGTGGTGCTAGAGTAATTAGAGGCACTTGCACTTTTTGTGTTTCTCCATTATCTCCTGGTACTTTTATCTCCATGCATTCTGCGTTTCCGTCTTTATCAAAAAACTTATTTAATGCTTCTATATGTTGATTCTCAGCCAGTGATGTTGCTTGACATACTGCATCGTATAAACCTTTGTATAAGTGGTCCAGCCATGAACCCTTCTTATGTTTATTTTCCGTCATCGCTTCCGCCAGATGTTGTTCCTTTGCCTATTGAGCTATTTAACATATCCAATACTTTCATAAGTCCTTCTGGTTTTTTATCTTTACCTTTTACAGAAACTGTGTACTTTGCTGATGTATCTGACTGTCTGCTGTTTTCTGAGTGGTGTGAAACTTTACCAGTAAACTTAGCACTCCAGCAACCGAAGCCACCTTTAACAGTTAGCTCTGCTGATGTATCTGTAGAAGATTTACTTGCTGTTTGTGTTGACACTTCCATGTCAAAGTTTATATCTATTTCGTCTACGCATAGACTTGGTACGTTTATGATCGAAAGAAGTGGAACGTTTAATGCTACTTGTTCTGTTCCATCTTCGTAATTAAATTTAACTGATTTAGTATTGCCACTACTGTCCATACCTACTTCAGTAATAAATTGTGCTGTTGTCGCAGCTAAAGCCTTTTGACCATTTGCGGCGGCCAATAGTGGAGCTGATATTAAATTCTCTATTGGTAGTCCAGTGAATTGATTTGCTATGTTTGAAGCCATGTCGCCCTCCTTATTTATTTAAATTGAAAATTTATGCCCGTTGTTACTTCGTATTGTTCTTTGAATATATCCAGGTAGTTTCCTTCCAGAAACAATCCTATTGCACCAATTTTATATCCTAGTAGTAGGCCTACTTCATATTTTAGGTCGTCTACGAATGCGTAGTCTGTTAGTCCTTTACTTATAGGGTATATAGATGTCCATGTGTGAAAATAAAATTTATCTTTGCTCCAGTTGTAGTCCAGGCCTAATACTAAAGACACAGAGCTTTGATAGTCCAGTTCGTCTATTTTATCTTCATTGTATTTTTTAATTACTTTAGGCTGGTGGTATTGATAGAACTCTGTATCTGACGTTGCTATCTGGTTTCCTTCTGGGTCCTCCCAGTAATAGTCTAGTCCTTCATAGAAATACTCCCAGTATCCATCTTCAGTTTCTGGGTCTGTTTCAATCCAAATCCAATAGCTTTCTATTTCTCCGTTGTTGTTTAAGTCATTTAGTGGGTAGGTATAGTCTGTGTATCCGTAGTCGTATGCTAACTGCCACCAAGGTTCTTCGTATTCTGAGTATGCATCATATCCAAACGCTGGATGACCTAATAAAGCGATTCCAGCAGTTATATCCAAGCGATTTATGTTTTTACGATATCTAGCATCTCCAGTAACAAACTCAAGGTTTCTGCTGTCTATTTTGTAATATTTAAATTTAAAGACACTTTTTTCTTTTGTATTCCTAATCCAAAATTTTGAATCTGTATATTCTAATCCGTTTATTTTAACATCTGAAACGTTTATTAAATACTCCCAGCCTGGTACAGATCCTATAAACGCTTTGTCTGAAAGTGCTTCTTCTGTTCCATCATAGAACTTTTGTTTTTTCTGGTAGTCAAACCTTGCTATCTTTCTTACGCCTATTGTCAGCGAGTAGTTATCTTCTATATCCACTATAGTATTTAGTGTTTGTTGAGGTGTTGAGAGGTTGTATGATATATAAGTCGTAGAATATTTGAAGAATTCTCCCGCTGACATTAGGCTACCTACGGCTAAAGAAATTAATAAATTTTTCATTTAGAATTTACTCCCTATACTTTTTTCTACTTTTTTTACTCTTGCTTCTAGTTTTTTAAGTTCTTCTATTTCTTCTGCTAGTGCATCTAGCTTATCTTTACATTCGTCTATACCAGATAAGTCTATGTCTGGCATTTCTATTTTTTTATTTTTTAAATTAAGTAAATCTTTTTTAATTGTAGTTAAGTCTGTTGCTAGTGGTTGCAGTGTTGTTGAAAGTGATTTTAATTCTGCGAATGTATTGTCGTACTGATCAAGTTTGTAGCTTATGATCTTTAAATCGCCCATTTCTTTTATCTCGTCTAGTTCTTCCTGGAGATGTGTGTGTTCCAGTCTGTTTGGCGAATCTTTACTAGCTAGTTCTTCTATTTGTCCAGTAATGCTGAAGTAACTCGCAGCCACGGACACGATCATCGCACCTATCGTTCCTAAAAATTTGAAGTCTGTAGTTACCTTGGTGTTTTCTCCTATCTCTGTGGGCATATCATCCTCTCTGCTTTGTTCTGTTAGTGCTTCTATAATTTCATCTACTGTTAAGAAGTTTTTCTCTAGTAGTATTTGACCTATTTCTACTTCTACACCTTGGAGCTTCTGTTGTGTTTGTTCTTTTAAAACTTCTTTTTTTTGTTTACGGTTTATATAACCTTTACTAAGTAAATAGTCACAGGTTTTCAATTTCAGCCATTCTATCTGATAGTTCTTTAGCACGGTTTGGTGTTTGCTTGGCCCATAACGAGTCGAGCATCTCTACGCTACATGCTTGGTATTTGTGTTCTGATAAGTAGTGTATTGTACGTTTGAACTTACTGAATCCGTTGAGGCCTAACTGATAAACCATATTTATAACTATGTCTTTTGCTTCTTGCGGTAGTCCATCATACCATCCAAACTTTCTATGTATTTGTGCTTCTTTTTTTATTAAAAGTCTTTTAAGTATTTCATCACAAATATCTTCGTCTAGCTCCAATGTAGAAACTAAAAAACCGATTCCAATTGTATCTTTACCTAGGTGATCCTGGTATATTGTTTTTGAGAATCCTTCGTGTCTTTTTATGTCATCTATTAAAGCCATAAGTATTAATGTGATTTTATAGGTCTTATTACTCTTACACCACAAGCTACAACTGCTGCATTTGCTGCAAATAACTTATCTGTTGTTCTTTTTCTTATAATACAAGTATCAGAACCGTCAAGCGAAAATGTTGCCAGGTCTGTTCCGTCTGCTGCATTTAAAGTTATGAGGTATTCTGTTCCTGTTGCTGCTGTATTGTGCAGTCTTACGAATTCAGAAGATCCAACATTAGATGATCCCGAATCATCTGTTCCTAGTGCGGCCTCAGTTGTTTTTGGTTCAAATATTACCATCTATGCTTCCTCCACTTTATAGCCTTTTTTAGACTTTATTGATTTTAAAGTTCTTTCAGAGGTTGCGTATTTTGGTCTTAACACTGATTGAGTCCATCCAGGTCCCGTAATTTTCCAGAACTTTTTTTCTTTATCTGCAACAGCTTTTTTTACTTTTTTCTTTTTAGCTTCTGCCATTTAGATCTCCTTGTTATCTTATTATTTTACCATTTTTATCAAAACTTACTCCAGAAAACATACCTAAAGATGCGTTTCTGTATTTATCTTTACCGCCATTAGTAGCTGTTTCTCTCTCTGCTAATTCGCCCATATAATCAAGATATGGAACTTGCTTACCTTTGTAATATGCTTCTTGGCCTTTATTCTTATCTTCAATTAGAGTAAAATCATTGTTAGGGTCCAAGTCAACACCTGTGGGCAATACAGTGCCACCAATATTCTTAGCGTTTTTCTTTAATTTTTTAATTTTTTTTGCCATATTGTTTTCTAGTCTATGGAGGGCATTTTGAACCCTCCATAAACATTGTCCTAATTTAAACTATTATACTGTTTCGTTTAATAGTGTTACACCATGTAGATCAACACATTCACCAAAAGCAAAATAACCATTAGCAACTAACTCAGTACCCGCTAAATCGGCATCTCTTTGTGTTTCAAGTTGAACAAAGTTACCACCACCAAAATCAATATAAGCACAAGCTATTGCTGTTTTAGCAAATACACCACCCTGTGATGTTCCCGCACCGTCTGCTATTGATGTTGAAGGTGATGTGTGCATAGCAACACCAGCAAGATTTGTAACTAATCCCGCTGCACTAAATTGACTGCCTACTGCATTTCCTCCAGACAACGCACCATTAGATTCATTATTCGCTGCAACAGAACCCATTTCATTTGTAAGACCAAAATCACCCCACATATTTAATGGGTGTAGTACACAAGCGTATGGTCTTGGTGCTGAATTTTCTTCAAGTTTTGCAACAGCAGTAAACAATTTATTCATTGACATACCTGTTGTATTTGCACCAACAGTAGTAGCAAAATCATCTACTCTTCCTGTTAAACATTGTGAATCAAATTCCAATGCAACCGCATTCCCTATTGCTTGACCAGCATTTACCATCAATGCATCGTTATTACCGTGTGCAGCCAGATCTGTGATTAATACGTCAATATGATTTCTCAATACTTCAATATCAACTGGAGCTGTAGTAATTACTTCTTGGTTTGATGCACCTTCAGCACCAGCACTTGCTGTTTCAACATTAGAAACACCCAACTTACTATAGACAGGTATTCTTGCTGTCACTGAACCTTTAGGGCAAGGGACCATGTTGATTAAGTTTGGCATCACTGCCACTTTGTTAAATTGAACGATTGCACCACCGATTGCTAAACCTAAAGCACCTGTGGCAACATCTGTATCTGTATAAGCCATTTTAATTGTCCTTAATTTAAATGTGTTTCAACTGCTTGTTAGCCTTCATTTTCACACCAACCACATATTGCGGTTTATTACAATTTTTTTATTTAATATAGCCTTTAACGTTGTTTCTTAAATGGTTCTCAAAACCTTTTGGGTCTTTCATTGCATATTCTTCAACAGAACCATATCCACCAAACTCTCCTACTTTACCACTCGAAGCTCTTGCTTGAGAAGTTGAAGGTGAGTTTACGTTAGTAACTTTATTTACATAAGTTTCTAGTTTACTTAAACTCAAATCTTCTGCTATTGACTTATCATCATCATTAGTCAATTTACCCATTAAAGATTCTCTTTTATCAGTTTGGTACGAGTTCCATTGTTCAGCTTGACCTTTAAAAGAATCACGTTCTTTTGTCATCAAATCAAGTGCTTCTTTCAGCTTTCCATCTTCAACTAATTTAGCTTCAGCTTTTGATTTGTTGTCTGAGTTCATCTTATCAATCTGTGCTTGTAACTTACCTACCTGAGAAGCCATATCATTTTTTGCTTGATTAACTTCCTGGAATCTTTCATATGGTACATTTTTTTCACCAGCTTCTGTGCTAGGATTTTTTACCTGTTGATCTTCAGTTGTTTGAGTTTCTATTGTTTTTTCTTCTGACATTTTTTACCTCTTTTGTTGAGTTTTTAAAGAAATTCTTAGCAATAATATACAATTATTTCATAATCTTGAAACATTTATTTTGTTTTAGTACCTTTTTTTGTATGTGTTCTTGTTCTGTTTTTTGAATTCTTTTTTATATATTTATTGTATTCACTTGCTATAAATTTTTGTACTGATTTAGGTAACGGTTGATCTGATGATGTTAATGTTCCTTTTTTACCAGCGTTTCTTAGTCTTGCTACTCTATCTCCTAGTGTAGGGTATCCTAGTTGCACTCCATCATGTCTTGGTTTTAGAAATCCTTTAAAGTCTTTGAATAGCTGTGACGTTAGCACTGGTGTTACTTTGTTTGCAAAAGCTGAGGCAGCACCTGGCAATGTTCCAGATTTTTTTGCTATAGTGTATTCTGCTGAGTATCTTCCGTTCCACCATTTTTCTCCGTATACGTTTTTACCTTTTTCAAATATTTCACGCCTGGTCAAATCTCTAGCTTTATCTCCAGTCTTTCTCCAGAACTCTGCATCAGTAAATTTTTTAATCGCCACTCAATAGCTCCTTTGCTTTTTTTGGATCGTATAGCTCTTTCATTACTCCTACTTCTGAAACTGATTCCCATGCGTGTCTACAGTTGTATCCACCGCCGTATGTCAGTACGCTTTTACCGTGCGTTTGTTCTATTTGGTCCATTGTTAGTGGTCCTTCTGCACCCATTCTTAAACATTTATCTCTTGTCTTTCCATCTATGGGTCCTACGTATTGGTATAGCGTATCCCTGGGTGCTTCTTTCATCATCATGTAATTTATTGACCTGGAGTAGTTGTTTAGTGTTGTTGTTATTAAAGTAGCTACCTGTGCTTCACTTAAAACCGCAGCGGTTATGTTATTTATAATTTCTGCTTCTGTTAGTCCAGTAAATACTCCCAGCGTTATTTGTTGTTTCATTTGTGCTGATAGATATGGTAGGTATGCTTCCCATACTTCCTGGTCCATTTCTATTAAGAGTTGTATTTGTTGCTCTGTCATTTAATTGGTTTTTTTTCTTTTAGTATTTCAATATGAGCTTTTGCGTAGTCTGTTGTTATCTCTTGCATTTGATTTTGCACTATTGTTGTTAAATCCATTTGCTTCATTGCTTTACCAAACTGGTCATCGCTTAGGCCTTTGGTTGTTTTTAAAATTGTTTCAACTATCTTTGTAACTTTTTTTATGTAAGTCTTTGCTGATTTGTCTGCTACTTGATCTATTTTCTTTTGGTCTACCATTATACTATATCAGATACTTTTTTTGTTTTTTCCCACATCTTGCAACTCCAGTACCTTGCTTTTGTTTTATCTTTTGCTGTATCGCATTTGTGTCTTGCTCTGAATGATTTACGTTTAGCATCATTGGTTCTTTTAATAGATAGATTTGGATCGCCGAACATTACTTTTTTTACTTTGTCGCCGTCTTTTACGTAGACTTTAAATTTTTTTCTACCGTATCCTGGTTCGCCTTTAGTAATTCTAGAAGGTTTGTTCAGCTTTACATTTTTGCCTTGGAATTCTGGCATTATTCTACTGGTTCTGCGTTAAGTATAGACAGCAGTGGGTTTTCTTCTTCTCCATCATCTTCCATTTCTTGTTCTTGTCTATCGAATAGATGATCTTCTGCTTCATCTCTTGTTAGATCTGGGTTTTGTTGCATTAGTATGTCTGCTTTATCTATTAGGCCGTGACTTAGCTCCCAATCCCATTTTTCCCTTTGTTCTTTATCACTTAATACTTCAATTGATTCAGAGTAATCTACATCTTCTAAATCTCCAGCGTCTTTGCCTAGCTCCACTGCTATAATCAGTCTTTCTAGGTCAAAAAGTTGGAACTCTATATCTCGCCACCTTGCTATATCAGACTTCCTATCGTCAGTTAACTCTATATTACGCATTTTAAGGGCAACGCCAGATTCAGCCGTAGTTCCTTCTACGAATGATACTGGTAGGTGGTAATTCTGAGATAGCATCTTATAAGAAGATTGTATGGATTCATCAAGGGCTGGTATAGCATTAGGTGGCGATACTATTGAAATTGTGCCGTCTACGCCGAGGTAGTTTATTTTGTCTTGTCCGATCTGCATAGTATCTTTGTCTATTCCAGCTCCATTAACAAACAAGTAACCAAATGATTGAAACATTACGTTTGCGTTTTTGTTAGTTTCGGCCACGTTTATTGCAAGGTTTGTTGATATCAAATCTCTTGATGCGTTAGTGTCCAGGTAATCCATTTCTGGTTTGCCTTCTCTATGGCATTCAACAAATGGAATTCTACCGTATGGGTTGATCATGTCTGGGTTGTCGTCTTGCGTATGGTGTTTTCCTGTTTCATCAAATATAAAATGATTTTCTGCATCCCAGTAAGCATACAGTTCTGGTTCTGTACTCATCACTGTAGCTTTTTTAGCTATTGGATATACTACAGCTTCTGGTGTTAACGGGTCCTCTCCAAATATTGGTTCAAAATCCCATATGATGTCATACTCAATGCATCCGCTTCCATCTTCTTTAGTTCTCCAGCAAGGTTTTAAAAGCACAGCGTCTAATAAATTAGTAATTCTTTCTAGTCTTTGTAGTTTTAAATCTTTTTGTACGAACAGACTTGGTGTTTCTTCGTTTGTATATAATCTTTTTGGTGGCACCATATAAACCAGCGATACTCTGTCTATAACTCTTTTAGTAATATTGATGTTTCCTGGTACTACTTTTCTTAGTGTTGATTCGCTGAAGTAGTGTGAAGTGTACTCTATTGTTTCTCCGTTGTAGTAGTCTATTGCTTCATATCTTTCTTGTTTCCATTTGTCTTTGCGTTGTTGGTTTGCATCCCATTTTGAGATTATTACTGAGAGTTCGCCTATGTTTGGAATCATTCCATGTTCTCCTTATCTGTCTGCTGTTCCTATTAGCGGTTTCACGATCGGTTTTAACCACGCCACCGCATATCCGAGTGCATCACTCATGTGTGTGAGGGTCTTGTTTGATTTGTCTATTTCTCTGGTACCTTCCTTGTTAGTCACTTTTTCTAGGTCACCTATTAAAATTTCGCATGATGGATCTATAATAATATTTCTATCTGTAAATTGTTTATTCATTGAGTTCACTCTATTAATTACTCTAGGATTTGTGTGTGCTACGTTAACTATAAATTTATTTTGTCGCAGCAGTTGAATATCTGAAAATTGAGCCGAACTGTTTCTTGAACATCCCGTGCTGTCTGGGAATGCTATATATCTGTTGTTTGGGAACAATTCTTTAATTGTTTCACACATTCTTTGTGTTAATATATCGCCTTCTCCTCCGTGGTGTAGTGCAATCTCTTTGATAACACGTATGTGAGGTTTTGTTGTGTAGAGCTGAAAAACTGCACAACATTCTGGGTCCACATTCCAGTCGATACCGAAGTGTATTGGTAAGGATTTATTGTATTTGACTTCTTTAACGTTTTCTTGTCTGTTAAACCCATAGTATGTTGCTCCTTGTTGTAGGTTTGTAAATTCTCCATTTATATACGCTTTTAATAAGTTTTCATCATAATTATCTTTTAGTGATTGTATGTAGCTACTAGGTAAATATTTATTGTCGCTTGTTTTACCATGTACTAATAATTTATCTGCACCCGCCTGTTCTACCATTAGATAATGAGTATAATGGAATCCTTCGGGCGTGGTCGTGATGTATAACTCAGCATCTTCACAACCTCTTAATCTACCTAATGCTTTATTTACTGCTATATCGCAGTTCTTATATGATTCAACATCTAATTCATCAATACCACAGTATGTATAGGAAGCTCCAACAATTCTCTGAGGCACTCTTGTTTGATAGATCTTTATATCACCATAACTTGTTTTAAACTTATGAGCTGCAATGTTATATGTATAGCCAACGCCATTACGCTCTAACATATCTTTAAAAGGTTCGACAAAAACTTCATCTGCTAGTGAGTAAGTGGGATATAAGACTAGGCCATTTGATTTACCAGATGCGTTTTTTTTAGTTATCATATTAATAAATGTACATTTTAAAAAGCTAAATGTTTTACCACTACCAAATCCACCGACTAAAGCTTTAATCCTTGCCTTCTTTTCATTACGCAAAAACTCCCATTGGTGAGGGAAGTAATTATCTTTTTTAAGCGTTATCTTAGATGTCCTCAAAGTCAATATCCTCTATAGGTGTTGATAGTTGAAGCTCGGTACGTTCTGTATAACCTCTGTGTTTAGCTTTGCACTTTAAAAAAAATATAATTGATGTAGTATCAAGATCATTTATCTTTTGCATAAGCCTAGATTCTACGTGATCTATTAGTGCTTCTTGCGTATGTTCAACTTGTTCTTTAAACTTACTATCAGCTTCTAACCAGTTATAGTATGTACGTCTAGGCACACTAGCACTCTTACAGGCTTCTGATATGTGGCCGTGATTGTTGTGTAAACATTTTAAAAACATATCTTTTTTATTCTTTTTATGTGCCATTTGTGCCAATTTTAGCTATAAATCAATAATGTAATATAATGTATTTAAGTAAATATAAAATAATAAACTTTTTTTACAACCACTTTTTATGAATACCATTTTCTCCATTCTTTTAACCTACGTTTTTTTTCTTCCTGTGCTTTCCTTGATTCTGCATTGTAGCAATTTCTACAACAACTTCTAGTGTATCCATTTACTACAACTTTTTGTTTACCAAGTAGTTCTTGTTTACATTTTTTGCAATTTTTAAATTTACCAGCCATTGTTTTCTCCTTTAAACAAAACAATATTTATTCTACTATCTTCACGTATAGTGGGTTCCATTCTACAGATCCTATTTGGTCAAAC
>VTLG01000089.1_pt1 | contig 29711 bp, 45 predicted proteins | sample 4694571 | NCBI WGS metagenome assembly VTLG01 (sample SAMN12604809, study PRJNA352737) | marine metagenome | biome: ENVO:00000447; feature: ENVO:00000209|ENVO:00000569|ENVO:01000036; material: ENVO:00002151; isolation source: viral sequences binned using virsorter ...
ACTTCTATGTAATGGGATACAAAGGAACATCTGCTTATGATGCAGGTATCTTCTACTGTCCTTATGTACCTCTCCAAATGGTCAGATCCATTGGTCAGGATACATTCCAACCTAAGATTGGCTTCAAAACTCGTTATGGTATGGTTGCCAATCCATTCTCACGTGGTACAACTCAAGGTGCTGGCGCTCTTACTGCTAACACTAACGTTTACTACCGTCGTGTTCAGGTTAAGAACCTTATGTGATTTAATATTACATATTTCCAAAGAGACCCTACGGGGTCTCTTTTTTTATGAAGAGAATCTTAAACAGGTAAATAGTTTTACCAGACCTAAATATTTCTGACTCTGCCTTTATGTGCAAGGGTAGTAAGTACGCAAATGGACTGGGAACTAGAAAATGAAAACTTCAAACTGCAAGATATGATTACCGTATACGAAACAGAAATAGAAGAACTTAAAAAAGAAAAAAAAGAACTTAAACGAGAAGTTCTTTTTCTCAAAGCTCAGCTAAAGTATAAATCTTTAGGTAACCATGAAACTGAACATGACAAGGTTTAATTATGACTACATTACAATTTTCGAAGAGAATTAAAGAGGGAACTAGTAAGTCTCACTCTGCAGCAGAGAATACTAAATTTGTTGCATCATTTCTTAGAGGTGTTTTAGATCCAGAAGAATATCGTAAGTTGCTTACTAACTTCTGGTATGTTTATGACACAATGGAACAGAGGATTCAAGAATCTAATGATCCTATAGTACAAGTATTAAAACAATGGAACCCTATATTGTTCCGTACATCATTCCTACAAAGAGACCTTCAGTATTATTATGGTCCTATGTGGAGGGAAAAACAGATACCTTCTGAAGCATGTAATAAGTATTGTTACAGAATTACTGAAGTAGCTAATGATGATCCATACCTTTTAGTTTCACATCATTATACTAGATACATTGGTGATTTATCTGGCGGTAAAATACTTAGAGGTATTGCTGAAAAGGCACTCACACTACCAGAAGGTGAGGGATTACATTTCTATGATTTTCCTAGAATTGATGATGCAAAAGAATTTAAGACAAATTATAGATCGACTTTAGATAATATTGGATTTACAGAATCTCAACAGGTTGCATTAATTGATGAAGCTAATCATGCTTTCCGACTTAACATGGATTTGTTTAATGAAATACAAGGAAGCGCATCTAAATCATTCTTGATATTGATCCGTAATTTTTTGTTCCCTTTTATGAATAAATAATAGAAATTGTGGAGATATTATGCACGGAAATTTGGAACCAGAAGAATCGGTATGGGAAACAGAAACATATCCTGTTCATCCTGAAATGACTGATGTAAACCTTGAAACAGAAGAATTACTGTCAGTGACTTTTGAAGACAAACCTCAAGTTGATATGGTATTTACTCCAGATGACTCATTTAAAGATAAGATAAGAGATTATTTTAATTTTGATGATTTTGATGGTGATATTGTAATTAGAACATAAATATTTAAAAAGACTATGGCCTATTATTCGGCTGTTGATAACGCTCCATCCAAATTTTTATCGGGTGTTGGGTTTCAATTCAGTTTAAAAAAGTTACCTGGCGTATCATATTATTGTCAGTCAGCTACTGTTCCATCATTAAATCTTGCTGTTGCAAATCAAGCCACCAGATGGAAAAGTTTGCCTGAGCCTGGTGATGAGATGAATTATGATGACCTCACTATTAGATTTCTAGTTGATGAGGATATGAAAAATTATCTATCAATCCATGATTGGTTAAGATATCTAGGTTATCCAGAATCAGATAAGGATTGGACAACATTTGCTGATGGAGAAAGTTATGAAGAAAAACAATTTAGTGATGGGTCTTTATTCATTTTAAATTCTAATTTCCAAAGAAAGTTTGAAGTAATATTTAAAGATTTATTCCCAGTATCTTTGGGAAGTTTGGCATTAGATTCAACATATACAGATACAGAATACTTTGCTATAGATGCAACATTTAAGTATTCAATTTATGATATTAAGGAGGTAGGAGCGACCTCTTTTTTTAAACCGGCTAGTTTGATAACACCGACTGTTACTCTTACTAGCGCATTAGGCACTAATAATGCCGGAGAAGATATATTAAATTTATATTATACTTCCACTGGAGCAGAAACATTAGTTATTGGTAATGGTATAGGAGCAGTTGCTGTTAATGGTACTGGTGTTACAGTGAAAGTTGCTGATATCCAACATCTATCATATAATGGTGTTATATCTTATACTATTACTGCAACTTCAAAAGATTATTTAACAGCGGAAGCTACAACAACAAAGACTTTACCAGTTGCACAAACAAGTGCAAATAGAACTTGTATTGCAATTATTGATGAGTCGGATAATCAATCTATGACTGGTATGGCAACTAAATGGAATACATTTAGAGCATCTTATCCAGATAGGGTATTCTGGTTATTACAACCAAATAACAATACTACAGGTCCAGCATGGTCTTCGCAAATCGATCAAATATATGAACTTAGAATACCACCTGAGTTTATGGAAGAGACAGATCCAGCAACTTACGTTCCTTAAGGAGTAAATTATGGCAGAATATAACACAGCATTTGAAGTAGGAGCGGCACAATCATTTGGCCAAGCTTGGGCGCCATGTACTGGTGATATAACGAATAATCAAGGTAATTGGTATTATGGTGGAGGTTGTCAGTATCCAGCACCATATAGGAGTTTCTCTCAAAATCTAGTAAATGGTAATAATTATCTTGGACCATATGGTAGAAGATTGGATGGAGTTGCTGTAAGAATGAAAATGAGTATCTCAGATCATATTGGTGAGATGGGATGTGTACAACAATGTTGGTATGATTTTCCAAGAGGTGGAAATGATAAAGTTAATGGAGTTCTTGCTGATACTAATAAAGTATGGTGGGATACAAAGGTTAGTAGAAAAGTTTGGGTTAGAGTTTGGAATTTAAATGATGACGCTGCACCATTAATATGGGTTCAGGTAGCTGTTGCTGCTGGAACTACTTCTCATCCTGAATTGAGTATGCATGATGTAACTAATGGTCCATTACAAGGTGATTGTATAAGACATATTCGTGCAGGTCACAATCTTTATGGTGGTCAAGTGAATCCTGCTCAACTTTACACTGGTATTGCTGGTAACTGTGGAATAAAATCAGATAGTATTTCTGAGTTAGCAATTCCATATAATGCAGGTAAAGCTGGATGGATTCCAGATATTTCATTTTTAGAGAATGGGGGATTCGCAGGTCTTGGATATATTCTTGCGCCAGGATCAGATGTTCAAAATTTATGTGGTGCAATATATAATAGTTTAAGTCCATCAGATCAAGCTTTAGTAGGTAGTTCTATGAGTGATGCAAATAGAGCTGCAACATTTGCTACAGCTCTTGCTGATCATTTAACAAAAGTACAAGATTATATCTCTGCATTAAGAGGTAGTATCTATACTTTTATATCTGGTGCAACTTCTAATGAAATAGCTCAAAGAATTATTGATGTATTATTCCAAATTCCATCAGCTCCTATGGCAGCTCATCTTATGTTGCAAGCTTGGTATATTCCTAATGTAAGAAAATATGGAGGTAATCCAGATAATTTACCAGATGGTACATCTGCAAATCCATATAAATGGCGGCCTCAAGATCATGTACAACAAAGATGGGCTGGTCATATGAGAACAGTTTCTAATTCTAATGGAGCTCCTAGTACTGCTGATCAAGTTGATGCTGACGGAAACAAAATTAATAATGGTGCTGGTAAGTTTGGTGATGCTAGAGATTATATACATTCTGTAACACCATCAGATAGTACACATGGTTATGATTGGGGTTGGCATTTAACGCTTTTAAATAGAGGTAATTGGGATGATGTACCATATGTAGATCCAGATACTAATGAATTTGTTTTTGCTGAGAAGTATGGATTTCAAAGAGGTGGTTCTGTTGCATCAGCTGATCCTTTTTTAAATTGGGTTGAATCTAAAAGTGATACACAAACTAAAAATGCAATTGGAGCTTTAATGGATATGTCTCCAGCAACTGGTCCTTTTATTATGTTTGGTGTTGCTGGTGTTTTAGAACAAACAGCAAAGATGATTAAGAGAAAGAAAGGACAAACTATCGGAAATATTTCAAATTTAGATGGATATGATACAACAGTTTTTGAAGTTAGAATATCTGCAAAAAATATGAAGGAAGGAAATTTAAACTTGTATAATTATTTGGTAAACACAGGATTACCTGATAAAAATGGTAGTATTCAGAAATTTACAGCAGTACCATGACCTTAATAAATTCCACTACTAAACACGCCTTTAAAGAATGGCTGAGAGAATATAAGAAGATGTTTGGACCAGATCCAACAATTCCAGATTATATGGGCACAGTTAGTAAGTTTCTTACTTCTTCACAGACTGGTGTAACTTCAGATCCAGCTAAACCTGTTAATATAGTTCTATGGGAAACATTTGATGAGACTGTAGATTTAACTGGTAATTTTGTAATAGGTGAATATTATTATTTTCCTGCTCTAACAAATGATCAAGTCAAGATAAAGAATGGAGGTTCAACTGTAACACTTGATTTTGATGATGATGGTAAGATAAGAAATAAAAATCTTGGTGATTATATTGATATTGGAGATGTACGATTAACTCTTAGGGGATTTGGTGGTACTTTAGGTCAAGCTGGACAAGGTGTAACTTATGCAATATCTCCTAGTGCAACTGCTGTAAATGAAGGTCAGACTGTAACATTTACGGTTACCACTACAAATATAGCTAATGGAACTACTTTGTATTGGGATACAACTGGTGGTGTAAATGCAGCTGATTTCACAGACAATGCAATTTCAGGAAACTTTGTTGTTAATAATAATACTGCTACATTTACAAGAACCTTAGCTAATGATTTAACTTTAAATCAAACTGAAGGTACTGAAACATTTCAAATTAGAATAAGTGATGGAACTAGTATTGTAGCAACTAGTGCAACAATAACAGTAACCGATACATCTTATGCTGGATATACAATTGCTTTATCGACAACAAATCCAGCTGAAGGTACTACATTAGTAGTTACTTTAAATACTGTGAATGTTCCAAATGGTACTCAAATAGTTTGTAGAGCATTAAAACATCCTTATGATGGTAATTATATTTCTAGTACTGATGTTGGTGATCAGTATCAAGTGGTAACTATTAATAATAATGTAGGTACTTGGAATATTCCAATAACTCAAGATTTTATAGTTGATACTGGTGAAACATTTTTTATTCAAAGTCAAGTTTCTAGTTCAACTGTTGCAGAAAGTGCAGTAATAACTATTGCAGACACTTCTTTCACATGTGCAGTAGTTCCTAGTACTACAACTCCAAGTGAAGGTGATACTGTAACATTTACAGTTACTACTACTGGAGTTAATGATGGTACTAATTTGAGATGGCAAGTGAATACTCTCAGTGGTCATGATGTGACTCCTCAATATGGTGACTCTATTGCTATCAATAATAATACAGGTACTTTCCAACTTGTAATGGAACAAGATTTTACAACTGATCCTGGCGAATCATTTACTGTTAATATTAGAAATCCTACTAATCAATATACAATTGCAACTAGTACAACACTAACTATTACAGACACTCCTTGGACTGTTTCTGTATCTGCAAGTGCTACAACATTAACTGAATCTGGTAATGCTTCTAGTGCAACCACTCCTGATAAATCAGTAACATATACTGTTACTACTACAGGAGTTCCTAATGGAACAGAACTTCGGATGTATCCAGTATATGTATCAGGATCTAAACAAATGACATATATGGGTGATATCAAAGATGCAAGTAACAGTACATATGGACAATCTAGTTATTATCCAATAATTATTAATAATAATACCGTAAGTAAAACATTTTATATAATCAGAGATGCTGTAACAGAAGGATCTGAGACAATGAAATTCGAAATTAAGGATGGTAATATTCTTGTTGCAACCACTCCTAATCTTACAATTACAGATTCATCATATATTGGTTCACGAGATACTGGAAAAACTCATGGTCCTATACGAGTTAATAGAGATGGTGGAGTTTTAGCAAATGCTTCTGATTGGTATACTATATGTGGCCTAGATAAATTACCGAATGGATCCAAAGTCGCTATATTTGTAGATACTTCAGGAAGTATGACAATGAGTACTATACAAGCATCTCATGATTTGTTAATACAAAAATTACAAGCAAGAAACATGGATGTTATTGTAGTACAGAATGGCCAAGAGGATTGGATTACACCGTTCCAACAAATACTAAATTAAATTTTTTATGATTACACTTGATGATGTGCAACATGAATGGACTATTGATTCTAAAATTGACCCTGAGTTACTAGATGAAGAGTCTATAAAGATACCACAATTACATAGCAAATATCTTAAGTATCTTTCTGATGTAAAACTACTTAAGATTAAAAAAGAAATGGAGTATAGAGTTCTTCTTCGAGAGAAGTTTGAATATTATACTGGTAAAGCAGATGAAGAAGTTTATAAAGAAAAACCATTTGATTTAAAAATATTGAAACAGGATCTTTCATTGTATATGGATTCAGATTCTGAAATACAGGAGCTTAGTGCTCGTATAAATTATTATGAAGAAATTATGTTTTTTCTTGAGAAAGTTCTCCATTGTTTAAACAATAGAGGATTTCAAATTAAGAATAGCATAGATTGGCAAAAATTTATGCAAGGTAGTGTCTAATGTCTGATGTTACTATTCAGAAAAGAAATGAGGTATATTTAACCGTTGATTGTGAACCACATATTAAATATGAACTTTCATCATATTTTACCTTTGAGGTTCCAGGCGCTAAATTTATGCCACAATATAAAAGAAGACTCTGGGATGGAACTATTAAATTATTCAGTCCAGCGGAAGGAAAGATATATTGTGGACTTTATGATTACCTAACTGAATGGTTGTCTGAGAATGGGTATTCCTATGAGGATAAGAGACATGATGAATATGGATTACCGTGTGAGAGGAATGAATTTATTACGGCACCAGGCGTAGCGGATTTCGTAAAGTCATTAAATATTCCTTTAAAGATAAGAGATTATCAATATAACGCAATATATCAAGCTTTAAAATATAATAGAAAATTATTATTATCACCTACTGCATCTGGTAAGTCATTAATGATTTATGCTATTACTAGATATTTTGTTAATAGAGAAGATAAAGTTTTAATAGTAGTACCTACTACGTCATTGGTAGAACAGTTATGTGGAGATTTTCATAGCTATGGATGGTCTTCTGCTGATTATTGTCATAAGATATATTCTGGTAGAGAGAAGTATACATCCAAACCAGTAACTGTCACAACATGGCAATCAATATATAAACTACCTAAAAAATATTTTGAATCATTTGGATGTGTTATAGGAGATGAAGCTCATTTGTTTAAAGCAAAGTCTCTTATTAATATAATGACTAAATTGCATAACTGTAAACATAGGATTGGTTTTACTGGAACTTTAGATGGATCTAATACAAATCAATTAGTTCTAGAAGGATTATTTGGTTCAGTTAATAAAGTAATTAAAACAAAGCAATTAATAGATAAAGGCTTTCTATCTAAGTTACATATTAATGTACTTTTGTTACAACATGGGTCTAAAATATTTGAGTCATATCAAGATGAAATGGATTATATCTGTACATTAGACAAAAGAAATAAATTTATTCGTAATTTAGCATTGAATCAGGAAGGAAATACTTTGGTACTATATGCTTACGTAGAAAAGCACGGAGAGGTTCTTTATGATATGATAAATAATAGTGTATCTCTAGATCGTAAAGTCTTCTTTATTCATGGAGGAGTCGATACTGAAGATAGAGAACAAGTAAGAAAGATAACTGAAGATGAAGATAATGCAATTATTATCGCAAGCTACGGTACTTTCTCTACTGGTATTAACATTAAACGGTTGCATAACATCATCTTCGCCAGTCCATCCAAGTCTAGAATTCGAAATCTCCAGTCCATTGGTAGAGTCCTTCGAAGAGGTGAAGGAAAGACAATAGCTAAATTGTATGATATAGCTGATGACTTTTCTAAAGGAGAAAGAAAGAATTATACTTTAAACCATATGATAGAAAGAGTAAAAACTTACTCTCAAGAAAATTTTAATTATGAAATCATCCCAATTAATTTTAGGAGAAAAGATATATGATGCATCAAGAATTCACAGGAATATTAAAACTAATTACTGGTGAAAGTATCATTGGTAAAGTACTGGTGTGCGATGGAGAAGAAGATGGATTTGTTATCGAATATCCATTTACTGTAACTGAAAACTTTATTCAAACTCCTACAGGAGATATGCTAAAGATTGATTTACGTCCTTGGGCAAAGTTCTCCAAAGAAGAAATGTTTTTTATAGAAAGATCAAAAGTACTTACTGTATATGAATCTGATGATAGATTAAAAAAGATATATGAAAGAACACTAAAAAAATATTTAACCTACGTAGAAGATCCGACGAAACGCCCTGATACAGATATTAATAGAATTGATCTAACTGAAGAAATGGGGTTTAAAACAAAAGTAGAAGATGCTAGAACTGATTTAGAAAATATATTTAAATCTTCTTGAAATTAGCTATATCTAACCTTGAACCCTGGCAGAGTTATTCTACAGAGAATTTAGCCACTTGTCAAGTTTTTTAAATTATGTTATAGTATGTATACTTAGGAAAGATATAATGGCTCAAAAGAAAAAAGAACATTACGTTAATAATAAAGATTTCTTGGAAGCGATGATTGTATATCGAACTAAGGTTATAGCTGCACGTGAAAAGGATGAACCAAAACCAAAAGTTCCTGAATATATTGGATCATGTTTTTTAAAGATAGCTACACATTTATCATATAGACCGAATTTTGTCAACTATATGTTTAAGGATGATATGATTTGTGATGGTATAGAGAATTGTTTACAATATATTGATAACTTTGATCCAGAGAAATCTAGGAATCCTTTTGCATATTTTACACAGATAACTTATTTTGCTTTTTTACGTAGGATTCAAAGAGAAAAGAAACAGCTTGATATTAAGACACGTATATTAGAGAAGTCTGGATTTGATGAAGTCTTTAGTGCAGATTCTTCTGTAATGGGATATGATTCAGCTCAGATGAATAGTATTAAAGAAAGTTTAGAAATCAAGGTAAATAGATGAAACAAGCAACTATTCACGATGATAATCATGGTATTTACCATCCCTTTATGCTGCATGAGCATGAATTGGGATTGATTGTAAAAGCATTAGAGATGCTAAGTATGCAAGATAGGAGAAAGTTAGAATCATTATATGGGGTAGGAAAGGTAGAAGCAGTTCGTGGTAAATTGGCTTTTCCTATTACATGACAATAGCAATTATAACTGATCAACATTTAGATGGAAGAAAGAATTCTCAAGTATTTTGGGATTACTTTCTGAAATTTTATGATGATATATTTTTTCCTGCTTTAGATAAGTATAAGATAAAAACGGTTCTTGATCTTGGAGATACCTTTGATAATCGTAAGAATATAGATCTTGGTGCTTGGTATAGAATTAAAAAGCATTATTTTCAGAGATTGTATGATCGTGGTATACAAGTTAAAATGATTGTTGGCAATCATACTGCATACTATAAGAATACAAATAGAGTTAATACACCAGAGTTGTTATTGGATAGAGCATTTGATAATATAGAAATAATTTCAGAGATTGAAGATGTAGTTGTTGAAGGAAGAAAGATTACATTTATTCCTTGGATTAATCAAGAGAATGAAGAACATGTTTTTAATCATATTAGTAGAACCAATGCAAAGATTGCTATGGGTCATCTTGAGATAAATGGTTATCAAGCTTATCCTGGCCATTTCTTTTATGGTGGTAATATAGATCAGGATTTATTTTCTAAATTTGAACATGTTTTTTCTGGACATTTTCATCATAAATCTGAACGAGGAAATATTAATTACCTTGGAAATCCTTATGAGATGTATTGGAATGATTATGCTGATGATAGAGGATTTCATTTATTTGATCCAGAAACAATGAAGTTGGGATTTATTAAAAATCCATATAGAATGTTTAGGAAAATATTTTATGATGATAGTAAGGTAAATTATAATACCATGAATCTATCTGAGTATAAAGATACTTATATTAAATTGATAGTGACAGAGAAAAATAGTAATTTTGCATTTGAAAAATTTGTTGAAAGATTATATGATATAGGTGTTCATGATCTTAAAATTATTGAGGATGAATCTTTAAATTTTGAGGATGCTGATCAGAGTATTGAATGTGAAGATACACTGTCTCTTCTCAATAAATATGTAGAGGAGACTGAAGATATTGAATGTAATAAAACTGATATTAAAAATATAATAAAATCCATCTACGTAGAAGCTTGTGAGGCACAATAATGTATATTCTCACCATGAAAGAAGACGAACAGGAAAGAGCAGAAGGTGCTTATGCTGTGATCACCAAAGAAGGTGAAAAAGTTCTTCAATTATTTCAAAAAGAAGATGATGCTATTAGATATATGGGACTCCTTGAAGCCGAGGACTTTCCTGATATGGAGATAGCGACTATACCTGATGATGAAGCCATTGCGGCATGTAGAAGATTCGGGTATAATTATGTAATTATTACCCCAGATGACTTTGTAATCCCTCCACAATTTGAATCATATGATTTTATTTAAAAGTATTTCTTATAAAAATTTTCTCGCTTCAGGTAATACTCCAATTAAAATTAATTTAGACTCTCATGGTACTACTTTGATAGTAGGTCAGAATGGAGCTGGTAAGAGTACTATTATAGAAGCAGTTGTCTTTGCATTATTTAATAAGTCATTTCGTAAGATTAATAAGAGTCAATTAGTTAATAGTATAAACGAAAAGGATTGTTTAGTTGAAGTTATATTTTCTGTTGGGTCTGTTGAATGGAAGATTAGGCGTGGGATAAAACCATCTTTATTTGAGATCTATAGAAATGATACTTTATTAGATCAAGCATCTTCTGCAAATGATCAACAGAAATGGTTTGAGCAATCGGTATTAAAATTAAATTATAAGTCATTTACTCAGATTGTTATCTTAGGTAGTGCATCATTTGTACCGTTTATGCAACTGAATGCTCCAGTAAGAAGAGAGATTATTGAGGATCTATTAGACATTCGTATATTCTCTACTATGAATGTACTGTTGAAGGAACGTATTAAATCTACTAATGATACAATTAAAGATAATGAGCGTAGTATATCTTTTATAAAAGAGAAGACTGAGATGCAAAGTGATCATATTAAATCTTTAGAGAAGTCTGCTAAGAAGACAGTTAAACAAAAGGAGACTAAGATAGGTGAACTTATAAATGAGGTAACCGATATAGATTCTGATATAGAAACTAATTTGGCTTTGGTAGAAACTAAGACAGAATTGTTATCAAAGTTTGATGGTGTAGAAAAAGAGTTAAAAAAGTTAGAAAAGAAGTTAACTACAAATAATAATATTATTAATAGAACAAAGAAGGATCAAGATTTCTTTATTGATAATGATCAGTGTCCAAAGTGTACACAGGAGTTAAGTAAAGAACTTAAGGAAAGTCAATTGAAGGATGGTGATCGTATAATTAAAGAAACTCAGTCTATAGTAGATGATTATAAAAAGAAGATACATGATACTAATAACCTTATTGACGAGCAGGTGGAGATTAATAGAGAAATATCTGATCTTAATTGGGAAGTTAAAACTAAATTTAGTTCTATAAAGTCTAAGAAGAATTTGATATCAGAAATTGAACAAGAGATTGTTGATATAAAAGAGAATACAAATGACATAGATGCTGAGAAAGAAAAACTCACATCGTTAGCTAATGAAGGTATGAATATTCATAAAGAGTTAACGAGTATGAAAGAAGAGAGAAGGAGTTTTGATGTAGTTTCTAATCTTCTTAAAGATACTGGTATTAAGTCAATGATCATTCGCAAATATTTGCCAGTAATGAATCAATTGATTAATAAATATCTTCAATCGTTAGATTTTTATGTTAATTTTACTTTAGATGAAGAGTTTAATGAGAGTATTAAATCTAGATATCGTGATGACTTTACATATCCTTCTTTTAGCGAAGGAGAAAAGATGCGTATTGATTTAGCTTTAATGTTCACATGGAGATCTATTGCAAAATTAAAAAATTCTGCTAGTACCAATTTATTAATATTAGATGAAGTATTTGATTCTTCTCTTGATGTTGCTGGTACAGAGGATTTCTTGAGAATAATTCGTGGTGGTAATGAGGATACTAATATCTTTATTATTTCCCATAAAGGTGAATTATTGCATGATAAGTTTGATCGTGTATTAAATTATGAGAAGGTCAAGAATTTTAGTAAGGTTGTAGCTTTATGAAATTTAATTCTTTAAATTTTTTATATAGAATTGCTGAATTTTTAAAACGTATATGGGATTGGGGGATGCACGATGATTGATACTTCACCTAGTTCAATAAGAACTTTTGCTATTATTGTATTGGCTATTATTTGGTTTTATCTTTTAAATGTAGAACTTAGGAGTGGTGATGATTGAAAAATTTAATGAATGGTATGAAGGTGTTTTTGATAATAGAGAACAAGCTTTTGGTCGTCCAGTTCATTTCATTTATGTGAGAATTACACATGTTAGATTGGATAATGGATTCTTTTATGGAGAACAGCAGAATGTTTGGAAGACTTATCCATACAGGCAATTTGTTTCAAGACCAACTCAAGAGGGTGATAAGATAATTAATAAAACTTATCGAGTACAGGGTGATCTTCATATTGGATTTCGTAATTTAGAAATGATTACTGAAAATACTGTTGAATATAGAGAAGGATGTGATAATATAATTAGCTTTGATGGGGAAGTGTTTAAAGGATCTATAGAAGGATGTAACTGTAAAGTAGAACGAAATGGTGTGATGACATATATTGATAATGGGTTTGAACTAGCTAAGGATTATTATAATGTGTACGATAAGGGTGTCAGTGTAGAAACTGGTAAGCAAGCATGGGGCTCAGAACACGGGTTTTATAGGTTAGGAAAGATCCATAAGAAATACTTATCAGAGAATCCTTGACCTTGCTATAGATCTATGATACTATAGCCATATAAATCAAGAGGAACATGTCCACCACTCAAGTTAAAAGCAATCTTGCAAAACTTCTTGCTACTGAGAACTTGACTGTTGAACATCGTAAGGTTGCTACAGCATCCTTTAATGTTGAGACTAGAGTTCTCTATCTACCGATATGGGATGAGATTAGTAATAATGTATATGACCTTTTAGTTGGTCATGAGGTTGGTCATGCAGTATATACGCCTCGTGAATTTAATAGTGATAATACTGGTGTACCACAATCATTTTTGAATGTGGTTGAGGATGCTAGGATTGAACGTAAGATGAAATTAAAATATCCTGGCTTAGTTAAGTCATTCTATTCAGGATATAAGGAATTGAATTCACGTGATTTCTTTGAGATATCAGATATAGATCTTGAAGAGATGAATTTTATAGATCGTATTAATTTATATTTTAAGATTGGTTTACATGATGTTTCTACAATAATACCATTTCTTAATGATGAGGAAAAGAAGATTGTTAAAATGGTTTCCTCTACAGAGACTTTTGAGAATGTTATAGAAGTTTGTAATTATATTGTAGATTATCTTAAGAGTCAGGAAGAAGAAACTGGTAAGGATAAGGAGCAAAGTTCTTTGCCCAATGAGACAGATCAATCTTCATCTGGCGATTTAACTTCAGTACAGTCAACTCCTGATGAGAGTGAGGATTCTTATGAAATTGAGGATGATAAACCACAAAGTATTAGTGGTGGATCTGATGGTCAGTATGAAGAAGATGAGGATGAGGATGATAATGAGAATCTGGAAAATGATGAACTTGAGTCAAAAACTGATGAAGCTTGGGGTAGAAACCAGAGACAATTAATTAGTAGTGAGTGTAAAGAACATGTATATTTGTCTATACCTTCTATAGATTGGAGTAAATATATTGAACCTGTTGATGTATTTTCTGAGAATATTGATGAGATGATTAGTGAAGTATGTAAGTTACAGTATGATAATTCAATGTATGGACAGAAAGTAGTAGAAGAGTGGAAGTCTAGTTTTACACAGTTCAAAGTTGATAGTAAGAAAGCAGTCTCTTATCTCGTAAAAGAGTTTGAGATGAAAAAGAAAGCTAGTGAGTATAGTAGAGTTACTATTAACAAAACTGGTGTTGTTAATACAAATAAGTTATTTGCATATAAGTGGACTGATGATATATTTAAAAAGAAGACTATTGTTCCTGGCGGAAAGAATCATGGATTAATAATGTATATTGATTGGTCTGGATCAATGCATGAAAACATTGAGGGCGCTGTTAAACAGTTAATGAATTTAATTTCCTTTTGCAGAAAGGTTAGTATTCCTTGTCAGGTATTTGCTTTTACTGATTCTGGAGATTTTGATCATCATGATAGTTGGTCTGATTTATCTATTAATAATGAGATAACTATTCCATCTAGATTTAAATTAGTTGAATTATTTAATAGTAAGATTAAGAGATCTGAATTTGATAATCATCTATTTAGAATATGGGCTCTTATGAAATCTTTAATTAGACGTTTTGGTCTTTGTCCATATTCTTTAGGAAGTACTCCATTGAATGAATCTATTCTGGCAGCACCTTATATTTTCAAAAAATTTAAACAACAACATAATGTTGAAAAAGTAAATACTGTATTTCTTACTGATGGTGAGTCTAATCATATTGCTTTTGGTGTTAATGTGATTCATAAGGATGATCCTGATAGGAACTATGTTCGTCATAGATCTCTTGCTTATAATCACTATGATTCTGTTATTTGTTTAAAGGATTCTAAGACTGGTTATACTGATATTAATATTTCAAAGAATAGTAATTGGAATACTAGAGGATATGATATGACAGCTGCATTACTTCGTTATTATAAATGGGTAACTAGATCTAATGTGGTTGGATTTCGTTTATCCACAAATAATGATTTAAAATATATTATTCGTGCTGTTAATAATCCATTAAATTCATATCGTAGAGATTGGAAGAATAATAAGTATTTTATTTTAGATAATCTTGGGTATGATGAAATGTATGTATTAGAATCTTCTGGTGATTTTAATGGAGAGAAGGCTGTTATAAATGCTACTTCTAGTGATACCAAGAATAAGATTCGTAATCAATTTAGAAAATATATGAAAACCAAGATGTTTAATAAGATAATCTTATCTAAATTTGTGGACCAAGTTGCTTGACAACTGGTTCCCCATACACTATAATAGCTACATAACCAAATAAATTAATGAATTTCACAACCGACTTGATGATTTCTGATCTTACTAATAGGTATGGATCAACTGTGACACGTAAGCAATTGACTGAGTATGCTGACTCAATTGGTATTTCTCTTTCTACAGCTTGCACTAGAATGAAAGATTATAAGACAGGTCGTGGAATATATGAGTTGACAGTTAAAGAGAAACTTGAAGAAAACTTTAAGACTTTAACTGGTGGAACTGTAGAGAGTAATAATTTAGTTCCTGAAAGGGATCAATTCTTTGTTCCTTTTGGGAACTTTAAAGATGTCAAGAAGGTTGTTTCTTCACGGCATTTTTATCCTATCTTTATTACTGGTCTTTCTGGTAATGGTAAAACGATGGGAGTTGAACAATCTTGTGCTCAATTGAATCGTGAATTGATTCGTGTAAACATTACTATTGAAACTGATGAAGACGATCTTATTGGTGGTTTTAGGCTTGTGGATGGGAACACAGTTTGGCATAACGGACCTGTCATTGAGGCGTTGGAACGAGGGGCAGTCTTGCTACTCGATGAGATTGACCTTGCTTCTAACAAAATACTCTGTCTCCAATCCATACTTGAAGGGAAGGGTGTGTTTATAAAGAAGGTTGGTAAATGGGTGAAACCTGCGGCTGGATTTACTGTCATTGCTACTGCTAATACTAAAGGTAAAGGATCGGATGATGGTAGGTTTATAGGAACTAATGTTCTTAATGAAGCATTCCTTGAGAGATTTGCTATTACCTTTGAACAGGAATATCCTACTGCTACTATAGAGACTAAGATATTAAATAATTATTGTACAGAATATAATTGTTGCAAGGATACATTTACCAATGCATTAGTTACTTGGGCAGAGATTATTAGGAAGACTTTTAATGAAGGTGGAATAGATGAAGTAATTTCTACACGTAGGTTGGTTCATATAATTCGTGCTTATAGTATCTTTGGTGACGAGACTAAAGCTATAAATGTTTGTTTGAATAGATTTGATGATGATACAAAACAGTCATTCTTAGATCTTTATGATAAGATCCTTGCTCCTGAAGAGGAAACTCTTGATGATGCATTTGACAAAGCCGAAGACATGGCATATAATGAAGGGTAATAATTCCCTTCATTATGAATAGAAAATACAATGAGGAGGAGTATCTAAAAGAGATCTCTGACTATATTGCAAATACATATCGAGGTCATTATTCTGTAGGAAATGTACAGACTCTTGACCTTATTGATTCTGTAGGTGACGCTGAAGCATTTTGTAGAAGTAATGTTCTTAAGTATGCTTCACGTTATGACAGAAAAGGATCTGCACGTAAGGATATCATAAAGATCATTCATTATGGTATGCTATTATTGCACTTCAACGATAAACGTGAGAAGGCAGATTCTATAAACGCAGGTAACTCCACTGCATTCGCTGTTGATTATGACAAATGAAAATTTCCACTGAAACTCTGAATATCCTTAAAAACTTTTCTACCATCAATTCATCTTTGGTAGTTAAACAGGGTAATACTATTCGTACTATTTCTCCTGCTAAGAATATTCTTGCAAAATTTGAATGTCCAGAAAACTTTATTAATGACTTTGCTGTCTATGATTTGAATGAGTTTCTTGGTGGACTGTCACTTTTCAAAGATCCTGATTTTGATTTTACTGATCCATCTTGTCTTTTGATTAAGAGTGGTAAGTCTAAGGTCAAGTATTTCTTCTCTGATCCTAGTGTTATTACAGCACCACCTGAGAAAGATATTGTTCTTCCTACTGTAGATGTAGAGTTTACTTTAACTGAGGAAGTATTATCATCATTACTTCGTGCAGCTAGTGTTTATCAGTTACCAGATTTATCTTTGGTTGGTAATGGTACAGAGATGAATTTAGTTGTTCGTACTAAGAACAATGATACTTCTAACAATTTCTCTGTTAAGGTTGGTGATACTGATAGAAACTTTAGTTTCAATTTTAAAGTTGAGAATTTAAAGATTATGCCTGGCGTTTATAACGTACAAGTATCAACTGCAAACATATCTCAATTCGTCCATGATAAGTGGAATTTATCTTATTTAATTGCTTTAGAACCTGATTCAACCTATGACTAAAACTGAAATTACAGTAGGAAAGGTAAAGACTATCTTTAGTACTGATAAACCTGATGAAGTTATTATACAGTATGAGGATAGGGTTACTGCTGGTAATGGTAAGAAAGAATTATGGATAGAGAATAAAGGTGCTATTTGTTGTGAGATATCTGAGATCCTCTTTAAGAAAATGGAGGAATCAGGAATCAAAACTCATTACATAAGTATGCCCACTTACCGAGCAATGTGTTGTAAGAAGGTAGAGATTGTACCAATAGAAGTGGTAGTAAGAAACGTTTGTGCTGGTTCAATAGTTAGACAGACAACATTAGAAGAAGGTAAGATTATTAATTGGCCATTGGTTGAGTGGTATTTGAAAGATGATGAGAAAGATGATCCGTTACTTACTACAGATCGTATTTTGTTGATGGGGTATGGTCAGGAAGTGTTACAAGAGATGGGAATGGTAGCAAGAGATGTTAATTATATACTTAAGAATATCTTTCGTAAAATAGGTCTTACCCTTGTTGATTTTAAATTGGAGTTTGGTTATGATTCTGGACAAAATTTACTCCTTGCTGATGAACTATCACCTGATGGAATGCGACTCTGGAGAGAAGGTGAGAGTTTTGATAAGGACTTGTTTAGGAATGAAAAAGGTGATATGATAGGAGCATACAAGTATGTTTTAACTGAACTGAGGAAACTTGATGAGTGATTTTATATGGGTTGAAAAATACAGACCCAAAACAATTGATGAATGTATTCTCCCTGAGAATATAAAAAGTACGCTTAATAGTTTTGTAGAGAAAGGTGAGGTTCCTAATTTATTATTATCTGGACCTCCTGGCATTGGTAAGACTACAGTTGCAAAAGCTCTTTGTAGTGAGATGGGTGTTGATGTTTATATTATTAATGGATCGGATGAGGGAAGGTTTCTTGATACTGTAAGGAATCATGCTAAGAATTTTGCTTCTACTGTTTCCTTACAGGGTAATGGTAAACCAAAAGTTATCATTATAGATGAGGCTGATAATACTACATCAGATGTACAGTTACTTCTACGTGCAAATATAGAAACATATCATAATAATTGTAGATTTATTTTTACTTGTAATTACAAGAATAAGATTATAGAACCACTTCATTCTAGATGTGCTGTAGTTGATTTCTCAATTAGTGGTAAGGAAAAGGTTAGACTTGCTGGGGTGTTCTTTAATAGAGTTAAGGAGATATTAGATACTGAAGGTATTGGTTATGATGAAAAGGTTGTAGCTGAAGTTATTAAGAGTTATTTTCCAGATTGGAGAAGGGTATTAAATGAACTTCAAAGATATGCTTCCATAGGTAACATTGATACTGGAATTCTTTCTTCCATGTCTGATGTTAATATGAAAGACTTGATGAAGGATATGAAGGATAAAGATTTTGGTAAGGTTAGAAAGTGGGTTGTTGAGAATTTAGATAATGATGCTTCTAGTGTTTATAGGAAAGTGTATGAGAATATCTATAGTTCTATGGATCCTGCATCCATTCCACAAGCAGTTTTGATTTTTGCTAAATATCAATATCAAGCTGCATTTGCTGTTGATCAAGAGATTAACACTCTTGCTTGTTTTACTGAACTCATGTGTGATTGTAACTTCAAATGAATAGAACTCAAAACAAAGAAAACTTTTATTATGTTTTTTGGATTGTTGCTATGATTGCTTTCATAGTACCACAAGTCTTTACTGCATTGGCATATCATAGACTTGCAGATCATTTGGACGGAGCGATAAAAGTTAGGATGGTTTCTGAATGATCCTATCTCCAGAAGATACTTTATATGCAGTTGGTAAGATTCATGAGGCTTATGGTGGTATAAGTCGTATTGATGATTATTTTCGTATGAAAAAAATTGAGCGTTTGAAGGAAATTCCTCCAACGCTCTTTGGTGTTTCTCATGAAGATGAATTATTTCAGGATTTTTCTGTTCATCCTGAAGATATGAACTTTAAGATAGTTCAACCAGATCATTCTACATTCAATACTTTATTGGAGTTAGTAGCTTCTTTTACTTATGAGGATGCTCCTGGCAAACAGATGAAGTTAATGATACAGGAAACCACCACAGGAAAGGTTGTAGGGTTCATTAAATTGGGTTCACCTATCATTAACTCAAAACCACGTAACCAATGGCTTGGCGGGGTTCCTGATCTTACTATCTTTAATAAGAGAGCCATTATGGGTTTTATTATTGTACCTACTCAACCTTTTGGATTTAATTATCTTGGTGGTAAGTTACTTTCATTGATATGTTCTTGTCATGAAGTAAGAGAGATGCTAAATAATAAGTATGATACTGAAATGTGTTTATTTGAAACCACTTCATTATATGGTAACATTAAAGGTACTAGCCAGTATGATGGATTAAAACCTTACATTCGTTATAGGGGTGATACAGAATCTAAGTTTCTTTTAACTCTACCAGATTTTATATATCACGATTTGAATAAATGGTTTATTCAAAAGAATGATGGGGAACAATTAATCCATAGAGGTGCATCTAGTAGAAAGCTTAAGATACAGACTAAGATGATTTCTATTATCAAGAATTCTCTCAAGGAACATCATCCAGTAAAGTATACTGAGTTTCTTGAGTTTATTAAATCTCGTCAGGATGTTACTACTCAAAAAAGATTTTATATGTCCACTTATGGTTTCGAGAATTCTAGAGAAGTTATTTTGGGAAACACAAATACGCTTGTTAAGGCTGAGAACTACGATAGGTTCTCTCTTGATTCGATTGTGGCTTGGTGGAGAAAGAAGGCTTCTAAGAGGTACGAAAACCTCAAAGAAGATGGAAGACTCAGATTGGAATTAGAAACTTGGGATATTAATAATATGGACTCTATTGATATAATAAGATGACACTAGCTAAATTCTTTACTGATCAAAAGTATGCAAAGACTATTAGGATTTTAGTTTATCCTAATATTACTTTCTCTAAGAATCTTGCGAAGGATAGTTATATCCAAGTGATCACTAATATGATTACTGAGTTGAATAAGATAAGAGATGATTTATTCTTTTATTTAATTCTTCCAGAGTTCTTAGAGATGCTGGACTTTCATAATACAAGTCAACTTATTATGAAGGTTCCTACCTATCCTCCTACAATGAGATCACATTTTGATGTGGAAAAATTCAGGAAGATGTTTGGTACTGATTTAGATATTGATTTAGTATTCTCTCATTTACCAGAGCATACTCATGCAGTCAAGAATGTTATTAGTAATGTAACTCATCACGATCCAGCTTATTTTGGTTATTGCCATTGGTTTGATTTGGATGAGGTTGTTGCTTGGAGTCATCCTAGTTTTAATCAAAACATCTTAGGACTTCTAGAGATGGATAAATGTTATTTGAATACTCAGAGTCAGAAGAATTTAGTTTTGAATCAAGCTTCTAATGTTTTTAATAAGTCAACTCTTGGTAAGTTAGATGATATATTAACTCCTCAACATCTAGGTGTAAAGAGAGTGGACATAGTTGATCCTATAAAAAGTACCGATAGATTGATAGTTTTTAATCATAGACCTGACACCTATAAGGACTTCAATAACTTTATGCGTGTTCTGGAGGGTCTTAGAGAGGTTAGACAGGACTTCGAGGTATGGATACCGTTACTGGAAAAATCTACGAAGAGCTGGATTACTACAGAGAAGTTTAATAAACAAAGATATTACAAAAAATTACAAAGATGTAGAGTCGGATTTTCACCTAAACAAGTGTATGGTGGATGGAGTGTATCTACTACAGATGGTATTATGAATGGTTGCCCATATATCATGTATGATGCTGACTATTATCATGAGTTAAATCCCACATCAGATTTCTTTAGTACAAATGATACAGCAATTCATTTGTTGAATAAATATCTTGACGATGAGGATTATAGAAATAAACAATCTGTAATATCTCAAGACTACCTGAAGGATAATCTTATCTATGAAAATGAAATTCTTAAGATGAGTGATTATATTACAGATGTTGTTAAATCTCAGAAGAGAATTAATACGGATGTAACTAAAAAATTGATTGCTATTATTAAGGAGAGAGGACAGATAACCAAAACGGAATTGTTCTCATCAAATCTTGGTTGGGGTAGAGGTATCAAATTTGGTCCTTATAGACGAGCCCTCTTGTCTAATCCACACATTTATGATATCATAGATCCAATTCCTTCTTACTGCTGGAAATAATAAAATGTTATCAACTAACTATAGAAATCAAATAGTAGATATATGCTGTCGTATGATATCTACTGATGGAGAAGTTTCTTTAAAAGAAAGAATATGGATGAATAAATTAACTGAACGTAATGCATCCGCAAGAGAACTTGCTGGTGCTTTATTATGCCCTGACTTTATCGAGGATATTGCAACATGACTGAAACTCAAACAAAAACTTGGATAACTAGATTACAAGAGCTTGAAGGTGATGAGTTTGTTATTGTACCAGCATTATATGCTGAGTATTTTGTTAAACAATCATTTTGGTTATTGTATAAAACTTATATTGCAGTAGACCAATGGAATTTTAATAGGAAATTACCAAAGTAAATGATTGACGATATACCTAAGTTCCCAGAGGAATATAAAGAGATGATGAAAGGTAATCTATCTAAACGACAGATAGAGATTCTTGATGGCGCTGAATTAAAATCTCATGAGGGAATGGTCTTTGGTAAAATGTATGCTGATTGGAAGAAGAGGAAGGGATATGAATAAATTTTTTGATGATTCCAATTGGAGAGAAGAGTACAAGGGTTATACTTCTAGTAGGTATGAGTTAGGTCTACTAGAGAAAGGTCCGAAAAGTCTTGCTCAATCTTGGATGATGGGAGCATTATATAATAAGTGGAAGAAGATGAAAGGATATAAAGATCCTGAACCACCTGATTGTCAATCTTCTCTATCAGAATCATTAAAGAAATTTGATGAATATGATAAGGATCCTGATGGTGGGATCTTTGATGACCACACTGACCCTTATGGAGGACACTAGTCATGGCTGCTGATCTTTATGAAGATATGGAGCGTCTTAATTCTTTATATGAAGAATTGATGTGGGATCATGAGGATGAGCTACAATTTACTATTGTAGGAAATAAAATAGTTATTACTAATCTTGATCAAGAAGAGTAATAATAAATATCCGTATAATACAAAGGAGAACATTATGGAAGAACTAATTAAAGATTCACTACCAAAAGAGGTAATTGAATCAGTTCCTGTTATCGAGGAACTTGTAGAGCCAGAACCATCTGGGTTGACATGGACACAAGGCATTGGTATAGTGGTGGTTGTCGCCGTTGCTGCCGTGATTGCTAAAAAAGTGAGGGAATGTAAGAAAAAGTAATGCCTGTATACAGAGATTATGAAATTAGAATTAACTTGAATGAGTTAATTGAACAAGAGATGCATGTTTGTGATGCATTACATCCTGATAATTGTCTTACAGAAGAACAGATAGATCATATTGCACATGCATTAAGATCTGATCTTGATCTCTCGCCAATATATCAGCAGGTTCATGATAAGATAAGAGAGTTTTGTGATGTAGCAAACATTGAAATGCCATGACTGAATTGAAAGATTGGTTGAACTCAATCAATTCTACTAAGGATAATCTTATTGATAACTGCATTGCAGAAGAGAAGGATTATCCTCCTTATATTATTAACAAATGTCTATCAGGTTTTAGAGATACAGTGTTCATTGCTAATGAGATGAATATCAATTCTCATCTTCCTAATAAGTTTCAGTATGATTTTTTTATAAATATTGTGAGACCAAGGAAGCGATTCACACCTTGGGTTAGGAAGGAGAAGATTGAGACTCTGGAACTTGTCAAACAATACTATGGTTATAGTAATGAGAAAGCCAAGAGTGCTCTGAAAATTCTTACTAATAAACAAATTGAATTTATTAAACAAAGAATGAACACTGGAGGAAAGCAATGAGTGACGATCTAGAGTATAATTGGTCTCCAGACCATATGGTTGAAGTGACTTTGAAAGAACCAGATGATTTTCTCAAAGTGAGAGAGACACTAACTAGAATTGGTGTAGCATCTCGTAAAGAGAAAAAGATCTATCAGTCTTGTCATATTCTACATAAACAAGGTAAGTATTACATAGTTCATTTTAAAGAGCTCTTTGCACTTGATGGTAAGAGAGCTAATTTGTTTAACAACGATGTTCAACGTCGTAATCGCATCGCTCAACTTCTTAGTGATTGGGGATTGGTAAATATTGTATCTTCTACATTAGTAGAAGACTGTGCTCCTCTCAGTCAGATTAAAGTATTATCTTATAAGGATAAGTCTGAATGGACTTTAGAGAGTAAGTATAATATTGGCAAGAAGAAAGTTGTAGCATAAATAATTAATAAATTTCAGTAATCACTATGTTAGTCAAAGTCTTAGCTGCTGAGGGTAATCTGTCATCTGCTTCTAATGTTAATACAGCTACTGTTGTTAGATTGTATAATGGTCACAGTGCCGCATTAGTTATCACTAGAAAAACTTCTGGTGGTGCAACGCTAGGTAGTTTGACTGTTGGTACACTACAAGAAGCATTTTTAGAAAAGGAACCTACTGATACTCTTACAGCCGCATCAAATGGAGCATCTGTCAAGGTTGTTAAGGTTTCTTACAATAATTAAGATTCTAGTTGCATAAATAATTCAAATGTGTTATTATTAACACAATCGTTCAACCTCGTAAGAGGTCGCAAGTAAGCCGACTCGGAACGGATACGTTCATCCCATGATTCATTTGCAATCCATTCTTATAGCTGCTTCTCTAACTTGCTCTGAGGCTACTGATCTTATCGATAAGATGAAATCATATAGAGTTGAAGAGGAAGTACGATCTGAAATGATTCAGATTGTAAAAGAAGAAACTGAAGGATGTAATTGGGACGCAAAAGCCGACTAAAGGAACGGATTAAACACCCTACTACTTTGGAGAAAGCCAATGGCAAAAGTCACTTATCGTGGTATCACCTACGATACCGAGAACCGTCCTAACAAGACAGTAAGAGCAGCAGAACACGTAGAAACATACCGTGGTGTATCGTTTCTTGTAGACGCTGAAGGACACAAGCGTGTTTTATCTACCGTCTGATAAGATGCTTGTGTAAACTAGATTTAGAGGGGTCAGTTGACCCCTCTTTTTTTATAAATACCCTATAAAGATTATGGATAAAAAGAATCTTAAAAAGCTCCTAGGAGAGTTAAAGACAGTGATGGTAGAGATTGAGTCGGAGGTTTATTCCGATCCAGATGCTTATACATCTAAGGTAGGAGCATTACCAGATGGTTGTTATAGCATAGATGATGATGACGGTTATCCAGACTAGAAGTTAGTGTATTCCACACTGACTTTTTTTAGCGATTATGTTTAAATAGTAGTGTCGCCGAAAGGGACATCAAAATACAAACTCGCTTAAAAAGGAGCTAACAAAATGACTAACATACAGAGATACCGTGCTGCCGATTTGCCAGATCTAATGGATCGGATCACGAAACATAGTATTGGAATGGATGAGTATTTTAATACTTTCTTCAATTCACCAGAACAGAATTCAAACTATCCACCTTACAATTTAATACATATTAATAATCATGAATCGAGACTCGAAGTCGCCCTTGCGGGGTTTAAGAAAGATGAGCTTAAAGTCTTTACGGAGTTTGGAAAACTATATGTGGAAGGCAAGAAAGAAGAATCAGAAGATGTTGGAGAATTTGTCCATAAAGGATTGGCCTCAAGGTCGTTTAATAGGGTCTGGACGATCACAGATGATACCGAGATACGAGATGTACAATTCAGAGACGGATTATTGGTCGTAGAACTAGGTAAAATTGTTCCTGATCATCACGCTCGTAAAGATTACCTTTAAATCATAACATCAAAAAACCATAGTTCCTACATAGAGCTATGGTTTTTTATTGCCCATAATGAGATTACAAGAAGTAGATTTACATAGACTCATTCGTGCTTGTGAACTATATAAAGAACGGACTAGTTCCGAATCTGGCGAGTATGATGATCTTATTCGTAAGATAAAAGTTTATCTTGAAGAAAATTGGAATGGTTAATGATTTATGGGCTGATTATAAGTCAGCTGTTTTTGATACATTTCCTGATTTAGAATTTAAAGAGCAACATGCTCATTGGATTAATGATAGGGATGTAAACTTAACTGCCGATCTATATACAGGTCAGCATATTATCAAGTCCAGACATGTTAATATCTGGGATGATAAATTAAATATTCATAATAATGTAATTTATCCTAAGACTGGTGCTAACATACCTTGTTTTGGTATGGATCTTATGGGGTTCTTTGAGAAGAAAGTTATAATTGTATTTGATTTTCAACATCCAGTAGAGAAGTTTTTATTAAAAGTGCCTGGGTTACCTAAGGCAGAAGGTACGTATCGTTTCTTTGAGCCAGGTAATCATTTCTCTGAGAATATCTATGTTAGATATTGTGAGATGTCTGAGGTGAATGAACATCTACCTATGTTTAAGAAGTATCTCTCTCTTTATAAAGAGATGATAGATGAAGATAAACCTACTGGTATGGATACTCATCTATATAATGATTTTGATAGATATATGATAAGATTGGATCCTATATCAGGATACCTATCTAGTGCATTTGGGAAAGAAGAATCTGAGACATTAATTAAGGAGTTCTTTTTTAGTTATGCCTAATCTAGTAAAAGATATATCTTCAATGTTATCCTATACAATGAAGGATTTTCCTGATATAGAACCGTTGGAAAGTTCTTTTTCTGAGGTTGAACGGGATGATTTAATTATTACAAATGAAATGTATAAGACTCCTAAACTTAGGAAAATACATTTAGAGGTAGCTAATATTGGTAAATTAAAAATACTTCATTCTGTATTCTTTCCTAATCCTAAATATGATTTACCTATTTTTGGATGTGATATTGTACAGAATGAAAAGATAGTTACTGCAGCTATTGTGGACATATCTCCAATTACTGGTGCAGAACATGTATATGATAAGTTATGTACAATTAGTAATAATTTTAGATTTAATGATAGGCGTCCTTTACCTTTGTGGGGTGATGAAATATTTTCTCCATTTTGTAAGTTTGTACGGTTAACCGAAGATATAGAGATGGCAAATTTTTATTGCATTGTATTAGAATATCTTGGTGTTTTTTGTGAATCAGTTAGGGATGCTGAATTGGATACAGATTGGATTAAAGAAACTAGGAGAATGGATGATCAGATATGGTATTGTAATCAACAAAAGAAAAATGATAAAACTCGTGGTATACTAGAAAAGTTCTTCGGCAAGCAATGGGCTGAAAATTACATAGATACTATACTATTTGATAAACCAAATGGCAACTACTAAATGGTCCGCTCAAATTTTACTTAGTTCTAATAGATTAACTAAGGTTGAATTTGTAACAGAATCTAATTTAAGAGAAGATGCTTTGCAGAGATGTAAGGCAATGTATGGTGTATCTGATGTGCGACAATTAAAGAGGGAATGGTAATGAATTATAAAGATGCTGGTGTTGATATAGAAGCAGGTAATGCTTTCGTAGAAACATTAAAGAAAAAACTACCTCATCTTGGAGGATTTAGTGGAACGATGCCACTACCTGTAGGATATGAGAAACCTGTATTGGTATCTGGTACTGATGGTGTAGGAACTAAATTAAAGATTGCTCAATTGGAATGTGGCGGTCCTGATAAGTCTGCTATGCATGGTATAGGACTTGATCTTGTTGCTATGTGTGTTAATGATGTAATATGTTGTGGTGCTGAACCGTTATATTTTTTAGATTATACTTCTACTTCAAAAGTTGATCCTGATTATTTGATTCCATTACTTGAAGGGATGGTTGAAGGATGTGATATTTCAATGATGCATCTTTTGGGTGGAGAGACAGCAGAACATCCACAACATATGGGATATGTTGAAGTGATTAAAGATGTTGCAGGTTTTTGTACAGGTGTTGTAGAACAAAATGAATTAATCGATGGGAGTCTTATTAAGCCAGGTGATAAGATTATTGGTATAGAGAGTAGTGGATTACATAGTAATGGATATAGTTTGATTGAAAGATTATTGTTTCATCATAAGATAGTACTTAAAGATACTCCTGAATTACTTGAACCAACTAGAATCTATGCTCCTACTATTAAACGTTTGATTGACGAGGTTCCTATCTTAGGTATGGCACATATTACTGGAGGAGGATTGCCGGAGAATCTTCCTAGGTGTTTACCAAAAGGACTGAAAGCACATATTGATTATAATGCTTGGCCGATGACACCGATCTTTAATAAGATTATGCTTGCTGGCGAGATTCCTGAAGAGGAAATGAAGAGAGTATTTAATATGGGTATCGGATTTTGTATCGTTGTACCACCAGAGGTAGTTGAGGATGCCATGATATTAATAGAATATCCATCACAGATCATAGGACAGGTGGTTGACGGATAGCTCATTTACTGGTATAATTGATATACGAATATAAACTTCGGTAAATGGAACCATATGATAACACTGGTGTTCATACTAATGTGCAGATCACCATTGATCTTAATGAATTAGTATGGGCTAGAGGTGAACACCTTAAGCAAGAGATGTCTGTTAATCAAGCAGAGTATCTTGCTGAGACTCTTCGTAGAACATTAACATGGGATACACTGTATGGCATGATTGATGAAGTTATACTAGAGTTTTTTGATAACCATGAACATCCTGAGATATGGGATCCTCATTATGGTGAGATTCAACCTGAACCTGGCCGTGAGGATGAGTTAAATAAATTAGAGAAAGCAGCAAAACAAAGAGAGAAAGCTAAGAAAGAATTTGAAATGGTTGATCTAGTATCACCAGCATGGACCATTAAAGTACCTCGGAGGATAAAAAAATGAATATAAATGTCATAGAATTAGTTACTGGCGTTATTGTAGTTGCTGATATAGAAGAACTTGATGAAGAACCTAGTTGTTTTTTGAAGAACTGTAGAGAAGTTCTAGAAGATGATAATGGTGTTCTTTCATTACGAAAGTGGCCTCGTTACACAGATGAAACAGAGGCCTTGATTTTTTCTGATAGAATTACTACAATGTCTGAACCTAATAGTGAGTTAACTTCACTTTATAAGGACTCTGTTAATTCATGAATTTTTATACCAACGTCCAGTTAGTATCTGATAAAATTCTTTTTAGAGGGTACAAGGATGGTGAACAGGTGATGTATAGGGACACTATGAGCCCTGTATTATTTGTACCAACTGAAAAATCAAGTAAGTTTAAAACATTAGATGATAAGAATGTAAAACCTTTAAGTTTTTTAACTCCTAGGGATGCTAGGGATTTTATAAAGAAATATTCTGAAGTAGATAATTTTGATATCTATGGTTATGAGAGATTCTTATATCAGTATATAGCTGATAAGTTTCCACAGGATGAGATTAAATTTGATATGTCAGTGATGAATATCATCACTCTTGATATTGAGGTTGAATGTGAGAATGGGTTCCCTGATGTAGAATCAGCTTCTGAATCTATTCTTTGTATCTCTATTAAAGATCTAAATACAAAGAAGTTGATTGTTTGGGGTACTAGAGAATATGATAATAGTCGAGATGATGTAGAATTTGTTTATTGTTTTTCTGAACAGGATTTATTAGATAAGTTCTTAAACCATTGGGTTCAGAATACTCCAGATGTTGTTACTGGATGGAATGTTTATCTATATGACATCCCATATATATGCCGTAGATTAGAGAGAGTACTTTCTGAGAAACATATGCGTTCTCTTTCTCCTTGGAATTTAATTAATTACAGGGAGTTTACTATTCATGGTAGAAAGAATATTGCTTATGATCTTGGTGGAGTTTCTTGTTTAGATTATCTTGACCTATATAAGAAGTTCACTTATAGTAATCAAGAGTCTTATAGACTTGATCATATTGCTTTTGTTGAACTTGGTCAAAAGAAATTAGACCATAGTGAATATGAAAACTTCAAACAGTTCTATACACAGGATTGGCAGAAGTTTATTGATTATAACATTCTTGACGTTGAACTAG
>VTLG01002472.1_pt1 | contig 29711 bp, 42 predicted proteins | sample 4694571 | NCBI WGS metagenome assembly VTLG01 (sample SAMN12604809, study PRJNA352737) | marine metagenome | biome: ENVO:00000447; feature: ENVO:00000209|ENVO:00000569|ENVO:01000036; material: ENVO:00002151; isolation source: viral sequences binned using virsorter ...
ATGAGCAGCAAGCAAACATAGAGCAATCTAGACAGGACATGCAAAGACGCATGGCTAATCTAGCTAATAGGCAACAAGCAGGAACTCAAACAGCACAGATGGCTCAACAGATGCAGGTCATGCAGAGTCAGTTCACTCAAGATGCTACTATGACTTCAGCTCAACAGCAGCAGCAAATACGCATGCAAAACTTGCAAAACCGTCAAAGGTCTGCTGAAATAAGATCTCAAAACGAACAACAAATGGCTCTTACAAACTTAGGTAATGAGCAACAAATGGAGATGGCTAATCTTCAAGTAGAAGCCGAACGTGCTGGTGCAGATCAAGCTGCTATAAACCAAGAACGTATGGCAGAGATGCAAGTAGCCGCAGATTTTATAACAAAGAACGCTGGTTTCAAACAACAAATGGAACTAGCTAATTTAAGTAATGATCAACAAATGAGACTTGCTAATTTAAGTGCTAGAAATCAGGCAGCAGCAGAAAGCCTAAGTAATGAGCAACAAACAGAACTAGCAAATCTTAATAAAACTTTAGAAACAAATATGCTACAAGCTAAAATAGCTCAAGATATGGGTATAGCCCAATTAAACGTAGACCAACAAAGAGCTATTACTAACGCTAAAACTATAGCAAATATAGATATGGCTAAATTTGATTCTAAACAACAAATTGAATTGTCTAATAGTAAATTTATGCAATCAATGACTGTAACAGACTTTAATGCAAGACAACAAGCGGCCCTTCAAAATGCTACAGCAATGGCACAATTAGATTTTGTAAATGCAGATAATAGAACAAAGTTAGCTATTACAAACGCTTCAAACTTTTTAAAAATGGACATGGCAAACCTTAATAATAAACAGCAAGCTAAAGTAATGGACGCTCAATTAAGACAGCAACGCATCTTATCTGATCAAGCTTCTATAAATGCTGCAAGACAATTTAATGCAACATCTCAAAATCAAACAGATCAGTTTAATGCAAGCATGGCTAATCAGATGGAGCAGTTTAATACTCAACAAGCTAATTCAATGGAACAATTTAATGCTTCTGAGAAAAATAAGATAGCTGCTGTAAACGCAGGAAATGAATTAGATGTAGCGAAATTTAATACACAAATATCTGCTCAAGTAGATCAATTTAATGAAACTATGGATTTAAATAGAGATCAATGGAATGCTGCAAATAGACAAGCTATAGAACAAAGCAATACTTCATGGAGAAGACAAGCTAATTTAGTTAATACAGCAGCTCAAAACGCAGTAAACCAACAGAATGCTAGTAATGCTTTTGGTATGCAAACAGCGGCTTTAGCGGCTATTTGGCAACAAATGAGAGATGAAGCTACGTTTGCATTTCAAGGTACAGAGAACGCAGAAGATAGAGAAACACAATTATATTTAGCTAGTATGTCTAGAGAAGGTACAAATGCTGAGAAAAGTGGAGATCAAATGGCACAGTTCATAAATGATTTTCTTTCGGGCTTAGTTGGAGGAGAATAAAATGGGTGTTTGGGATAAAATTAAAAAAGGAGCTAAAAAACTTTTTAAAGGTGTTAAAAAGGTTTTTAATAAAATAGGAAATGGAATAAAAAAAGTAGCTGGTAAAGTAGGGAAATTTATGGGGAAAGCGGGGTGGTTAGGTACTCTTGCACTCCCTTTTATTTTAGGCCCCGCACTAGCTGCCGCCTTTACGAGCGGTAGTTTTTTAAGTAGTACTGCTGGTTTTTTAGGTAAAACATTTGCAAAACCACTTTCTTGGGTTCTAAATCAAGCGGGTAAATTTGTAAAAGTAGGTGGGAATGCTTTTAGAACTGTAGGTGAAGGAATAGGAAGTTTTATTAAAAATATGGGCCAAGCGGTTATAAGTAAAATTCCAGGTGGAGAAAAATTTCTAAATTCTATGGATATAGAAGCTACAAATTTTGGTGAGGCTTGGGGAAAGGTTCAAGAAAATATAGGCTCTAATTTTAAAGGTATACTTGATCCTTTAAGTGTAGACAAAGGAAGAGCTATTTTAGGTAAAGGAAGATCCTTAGAAAGTATATCAAAATCTACAGGGCTTTCTATAGAAGATTTAGGAAGATATAATCAAGATATTGTACAAGGTGTAGCAAAAGAAGATTGGGGTTCAGTTTTAACCCAAGAAACACAGAAAGTGTTTACTAAAGATTATGGTTTAAGTCTAGATTATAGTTTAAGTCGAGACGATATTGACCCTGTATTTAGGGTAGATATGCCTGTGACACATAACCGTGCTGCTGCTAAAGCTGCTAAAAATATTGTTCCTAATATATCTTCAATAGATATACCTGAGTATGATCCTTCAGCAATTACACTTCCTGAATTAAGAGCAGAAGGACGTTTAACTTCTGATTTTAAAATTGCTCCTGATCCTATTTATGACCCAGCAGAAATTGCAATCCGTGAAGACCAAGAGATATTTGAAGTAACTCCTGATTTTAAAATTGACACTGTTGGTTCTCAAGGCCCTTCGCCTTCGTTGCTGAGTCCTTATGGGGAAAACATAAGACAGAAATTAAAAAGACCTGTAGCAGGTCAAGCGCAGACAGCTCCCAGACAGTTACCTTCTATGTTAAGAAGACAAGCAGCAGAGGACTATATACCGCCTAATGAAACGTTAGCAGCAGGATCTACAGATTTTGGTGGTATGGCTACTACTATTTCTGCTACTACACGTAGTAATTACGATGCTCTTAATAAACAGGGGGCTTTATTTGGAAATACTCAAAGCGTTTATGATAGTATGATGCGTTTGAATTTACAGAATTTAGGCGCTGTTATGCCAAGAGGTTTATATTAAAGGAGACTTATAGATGGTCGATGAAAAAGTTTTACGAGTTTTATCTGAGATGGAAGGTCCTTTAGCAGGAGAATCTTTGACAAATGATCCTGATAATCCCTTTCCTTTTGAAAAGGCTCCTCAATATACAGATATGAGAAAAGCTTTAGAGTCTATATTTCAAAATCTTATAGAGCCAGAATCTTATACAAGCTTGATGTTAATGCTTTCAGCAAGAGAGTTTTCTATTATGGATGCTACTCAAGTTATATTAAAAAGAGGCTTTATGGAAGGGCTTTGGAATCCTGATTTAATGCTTCTTCTTATTGAGCCTGTAGCCTATTTAATAATGTCTTTAGCTGAACAAGCTCAAATAAATTTTATTATAGTAGATAAAGAAGAAGAAGAAAACGAAGCCCAAGAATCTTATTTTGGTATAGCTGAAGAAAATGAAACTTTAAAAAATATAAAACGAGGAAACTTTAGTGTTCCTCAAGCAATACTTCCTGTAGATGTGGAAGAACGTATAGAAGAATTGCCTACATTAGAAGAAACTCAAGAACAGCAACCGAGCTTATTAGCTCCTAATCAAGGATAAATAAATGGCGATTAAAGATGTTTATAAAGATTTAAAAGAGGATGAAGAAAGAGATTACTGGATTTCTACAGGCTTAAAAGCATTAAACGATATACATGATCGCAAAGCAGCTAAGAAATATCAGACCTTTATAAATCAAAAAGATATTTTAAATGAGAATATACGTTATAAAACAGCGGTAGGCAACGCTGAATTAATAACAGAAGAACATGCAAAGGCTTATGGGCATGAGAATGGTGCTATAGATTATTATGTTAATAAATATACACCCTTAATACAACAAGAATTAGATTTAAAATATGGTACAACTACTCGTGAAGGTGGAGAGGTTGTTCCTGGTACTAGTTCTTGGGACCCACGTTATTATCAGAATTTTATTAGGGAAGAGGCTCTTACTAGAGCAAGAGACCAGAAAACGCTTTTAGATAATGCTTATAAAGCAGCAATGGCTTTACAATATAATAAAGTAACATATGATGATTATGTTAAGTTAAATGATGGAATTGCAGACTCTTTAGGTGCAAACGTAGGTGCTAGAATAAGAGGCGCTTTTAAAGGTGAAAGTAAAGAAAGTTTAGAAAAAAAAGCTAAAGATGCTATTATAAAAGGAGCACCTGCTGAAAATGCTACAGCAATGAATCTAGCTTTTAAATTATATAATCAAGGTTTAAGTTTTAATAATGCTTTAAAAGTTGCAACATCTGAGATACAAACACGACAAAGTTTGCAGTTTATAAGTGAAGAGGTTTTAGACCCACAAGAATTAAATGACCAAATATACCATTTTGCAAGAACTAAATACAGAGATAAAAAAGGACATGAAAAATTCGTAATGAGAGGGCTAGACCAGCGTAGCCAAGATATGTTGGATAGTAGGTATACGGTAAAACCTATAACAACACAGTTTGAAACTGACATGGGAAATGTTATTGAACGCCAAGGTTTGGTGACTATGGATGGAAATAATGCAGGTATAGGGAATGTAGTCTGGTTAGACGGACAAACGGATATGGGAGTACTATCAGGTCCAAGCCCCTCTTTTGCTAGATACCAAGTAAACTTCCATAGCCCTGCTAATAAAGCGAAAGGGGGTATGCAAGCCGCAGCCAATAACCATTTACAAGAAGCAATAGAGTTTACATCTATAGAAATGGACCATCCTTCAGATCATATACTAGGTCTTGTATCTAAAGCTGGTTTGTCAGGAAAGCTAGATGTTTTTCAAACGGCTCAGTTAGCAAAAAATATGGAAGAAGCACAAGATTTTATTGGTGCTTTAGGAATGCAAATAAATAAAGAATTTTTAAAAGGTAGAGATTCTAATTTAGCTAGTCAACTAGCAGCACAAGCTTATATGAATAATGTAAAGTATCGAACAAAAGATTCAGATACCTGGTACGGCTTTAAAGATGTTGGTGATTTAGAATATGATTCTACGTTATCCCCTTTAGGTCTAGATAGAATTTCAGGGCTTCATGTTCTAGAAGCTTTTGGTAGCAGAGAAAATACTCCTTATAGTATAAACTTAACTCAAACTGATATGGATAATATTTTTAATAGAAAAAATATGCTTGAAGATTTTAAAAATATGACTAAAGAGCATCAAGAATATTTTTTAACTCAATTTGAAGATGAAGATAAATATTATTTTATGCACCAGAGTTATGATGGTAACGGGAATGAAACTCCTTATGAACTATTAGAAGAAATATTTGAAGGTGAGGGAGGTCTTATATCAAATATTTTAGGTCATTTAATTAGACCAGAGATAGGAATTTTATAATATGCCAATTATACCAGACTCAGAGGACGAAGGACTAAGTAGAGAAAAAGATTTTTCTGATTTAGCTTATTGGAAAACTCATTCTAATCTTTATCCTGATTTATCTGTACAGCACCAAGGAATAAGAGTTAATGAAAAACCTTTTGTATCAGATATAGGTCCAAAACCTCAAAAAAAGAATCTAGTTAGAGACTTTAATGCCAATCCAAAAGTTCAAGAAGCCGCAGAAACACTATTTAATTATAAAGCCACAAACTCAAACTGGTGGGAAAGGGTTATAGATACAGGACTCTGGTTAGAAGGTAAAGAAGAAACACCTTTTGATTCTTTAGGTATACTAGCATATCCCGTAAAGACAGGAGCGTCTCTTTCAAATGTATTATTTGATCCTAAAAAGGCTTATGCAAATTTAAAACCTAGCGATGCTATGAGAGATGAAGTTAGTCGTTTAGAGTCTGCACTTTCTAATTATCTTATATTAGAAGAGGATGCACCAGAAGAAGTTAAACAAGCATATAATTATTTAAGAACCGAATGGGATGAGAATACAGAACTTGATGGTTGGTCAGATATTATGTCAGCCGCTGCTGAACACGGTATAAATATAGCTACAAGCCCAACCACATTGGCCTCATTAGCTCTGGCTAAATTTACAGGAGGTTCTAGCACAGCTTTAACTCAAGGGGCGGCAGCGACATTAAAAGGTAATATTCTAAAAAACATGGCTTTAATGGCTGCATCTAAGACTCCTGCTGGTATAGGAACAAGGACATTTACTGCTGGTGCAGTTATAGGAAGCGCAGATGATGCATTAAGACAGTCTGTAGAAGAAACTACAGGACTTATAAATGAGTTTAGTCTAGGTAGAAATGCAAGTGTAGCAGCTATGAGTGGTCTTTTATCAGGCGGTTTAGGTTTTGGCATTTCTAAATTTGCTATGAATAGATTTAATAGAACTGTAAATACTTCTCCAACTGAAACAAACAAAAGTCCTTACTTATTAACAGATGAAACTGTAGATTATCAGCTTAAAGATATTGAAGGTGCTGTTGATACTAATAAAATTTCTAATATTATTGAAGGTGAATATAGGACTGTTAAAGAATCTGGTGATGTAATCTATGTTAATAGATTAGGAAGAGGATCTACAGAAGAACCTGTTCCTATAAGACAGTTAGACATAGATGAAATACCTTTAAGCCCTACTAAAAGTAGAAAGGCATATACAAAACGTCAAGCATCAAATGCTATAGAAAGAAGTAAATCGAATAGAAGAGATGCTTCATTATATACGGCTTTGCCCGATTCTGAAGTAAATGAAATTTTAAATACATATCAAATAAACAATGAAATACTTCAAAATATATTGAAGAAATTTGAAGAAAGAGCCGAAAGAGTAAATGCTATAAAGGCTACAGGGCCTACGCAAGAAGCTCCTTATGCTCGTAATCAGCGTGTTCGTGACTTTATGTTACGAAACTTTAAACAAGTAAATGATAATAAAGCAATGTTAAAAATTGCAACTGAAACCAACACTCCTCTACCTGTAGTTAAAGGTATAGCTTCTAAAGTAGATAATTCTTTTAGTCGCAATACTTTAACACCAGACGATGAAGTAAGTATACAAAAGATGGCTGATAAAATTTCTGAGGAGATTGGGGGTGGAGAAGAAACAGCAGGTAAACTATATACTTCTTTTGCTGATACAGTAAATCAAGGTAAAATTTTACAAAGATCTGATGACGACATTTTTTCTGATTTAAATTATGGTGCAAAAGTAGAAGCTTCTAAATTATATACTAACCCTGCTTTTTCTGAATTTACCCAATCTAAAGGTTTTGATAAATTAAGAAAGTGGACTCAACCTTTCTTAGGTTGGAAACCTGCGTCTGTTTTAAATAAATATAAAGGTTTTTCTCCTAAAGCAGGAGAACTTCAAAGATCTTTTAGACATGATTTAAATCAGAAATGGTTTGAACGTGAAACAGAATATTCTGAATGGGATTTTGGAGAAGTTTTTAACGCTACAAGAGGCGATTACAACTTTGAATTCCAACAAGCTTTACAACCTTTAAGATCTTCTATGCTTGGCGGGAAGTTACAAGATGATATGGAAATGGAAATTCTTGAGGCTGTAAGAGGTATTCCTTCTAAAAATAAAATGATCAATGAAGCGGCCGCTAAGATAAAAACTAACTTTAGAAGAATAGGTGAAGATCTTGTACAAAGTAAAGCAATAGATGAGGAACATTTAAAAAATAATTATGTCCCTAGAATATGGGATAGGAAAAAAATTGAAGCTGATGAAGAAGGTTTTGCACAAGCTTTAGTTACAGGAAATCAATACCCCGATTTAGCATCAGCTAGAATAGGGGTTACAGATATACTAGCTAAAAAACAAAACCATGAACTTTTAGCAGATACTTCAGGACAATATTTTATTTTAGCAGGTAGGAAATTTAATGAGATTGATGACTCTAAATTTACTGATTTTTTAAATAATGATTTAGATGAAATCTTTGCTATATACACTACGCAAGCAGCAAAAAATGTAGCAAAACAAAAAGTCTGGAAAGTTACAAATGCTGGTGACTTTGAAGACAAATGGGTAATTCCTATTATTACTGAATTAAAGAATAATCCTAATTTTAAAGGGGATACTAATAAGGCTGAAGATACACTAAGAGATCTCTATAAACACGCTACTGGAGAGGGAATAGAAAGATACGGACATGCCGCAGACACTATAATAGATTGGTATACAACTTTAAATTCTACTGCTTATTTAGCAGGAGCGGCCTTTACTAATATTACAGAGCCTCTTATAAATATACATAGAGTAGGGCTTGGTAGAACTGCCGAGGGTCTTCTTAAATCAATAAAAGACTCTTCTAGAACAGTTGTTTTTCATGGTGCAAATGCGATGAAGCGTGAACATAATTTAACTAAGCCTGAAGTGTGGAACCATTTAAATAAAGCGCATATGGCTATGAAGCAGTCTTTAGTAAGCACTGTAGAAAGACTTGTGGGTTCAGAAACTTTTGGAAAACTACCTAGAAAAATACAAAATTTTACTTTTAAATATAATGGTATGCATGGTCTTAATCATTTTACACAGCTTACGGCTTGGCATATAGGTAGGGGTTTAATTACAGAGAGTTTAGAAACTCTTGCGAGACACGGCTCTAAAACTACTTCAAAAGATTCTTCAAAAGCTCGCGATCTTCTTATGGGTTTAAATGTAGATATTAAAAAGGGATTAGATTGGTATAAAAACGGAATGAAGAGTAATGATCCTTTTAATAAAACAATAGAAATGGGAACCGCAAGATATGTTCGGCATGTGTATGTAGAGCCTACACCCGAAACAGGAACTAAAACACATTTCTTATCTAACCCTAGAACTTCTTGGATCATGCAACTTGCTTCTTTTCCGCAGTCTTTTTCAAATACTGTTTTAAAAGATGTGGCTAGAGGAATAAGTAAAGATCCTTCAAAAGTCGGGTATACAACTTCAGCAGTAATCGCATCTGTTCTTCTTGCTGAAAACGCTGATTTTTTAAGAAGTGGTGGAGAAACTAGAAGGTCTTTACCTACAGATGAGCGTTTATGGAAAGCCTTTTTAAGAACTGGTGGGGCAGGAAATATAGTAGATATGGCAGAAAGAGGTTTACAACAAACTAGATTTAATAGAAGCCCATTATCTTTTATAGCAGGTATGACAGGACCAGTAGGATCGGATGTTATGTCTAGTTTGACTAAAGGTCCTTTTCAAGTAATGGGTGGTAAAACACCTGGTATTACTTTAGCGCCTTTTGTTTTTGGTAAAGAAGCAACAGACGAATATAGAAAGGTCTTTAAAGATATGGATAAAGCCATATCTTTACAAGGATCTCCACCACAAAAAAGAATAACGTATAGAAAGGGAGGTGAAGTAGATATACCTAGAGCGCCTAAAGAACCTGACGAACGCAGAGATAAGATGACAGGTTTACCATATGACGAACAAGCTGGAGAAGCTTTTGAAGACCAAGAAGATCGTCAAAGATATAATATAGGGGGCGCAGTCGGGAGTGCTTTATCTAAAGGAATAGCTTCTACTATTCTTAAATATAGTAAAAGACCTATTCAAAGAAGTGAGGCTGAAGAAGCCGCACAAAAAATAGAAAATAAACTATTTATAAATATAGACGATCCTGATGTCCCTATAGATCCAGAGCTAGAAGATAGCGAAGGAGTTTTATACCTTACAAGAGCTTTATTAGATGAAAAGCACGATCTTTCTTTAGATGAATTAAAAGAGCGATACCCAACTCATTTCAATAAAGAAGGAATACTTGTTGGGGGTGAAGACTTTAGTAAAGCTAGGGGTTATACGGATGAAGAAATAGAAGCCTTTGCAAGATCTTCAGCTGACCCTGAAATTGCACACATTATATCAACAGAACTAGATGATATTGATGCTTTAGATGCCCCCTCTTGGAAAAGAAAATTAATAGATTTTAATCTTCAAAGAGTTTTACCTACACTTAATTGGCGCGAAATTAGCTCATCCGAAAAAGCTGCAATACGCTATGATTTTTTAAGAGAAATGCAAACTCTTGATAAAGAAGAGAGCGATATTCTTTATAGGATTGGTTCTAATATGCCAGATGTTCCTAAAAGAAGTCTTGATGATATTAATCGAGAAGCCTCTAAAATAAAAAATCCTGCTGAAAGAAAACGCGCCCTTAAAGATTTTTTAAAAAACTCTAAAGAAAAAAAGGAAATGTACAGAAGCACATATTCTGGTTTTGATTTAGATCAAGAAGTAAATTTTGCATGGCCTAGAGAAATAGGGACGCATGTAGGAACTAGAGATCAAGCAGAAGATATTTTGAATAATGTTAATTCTCGAAATGATGTTGCACCTAGAGCAATAACTAAAGGTTTTATTCGTGTACAAAACCCCTTAAAACTAAATGAAGACTTTGGTGATTGGGGAGCCGAAAGTATACTTCTTGATACAAGAAATACGCAAACTCTACTAGATGCAATAAATGATCAATCAGAGTTTCCTATTACAACAGAACAAAATAATATTTTTAATGACTTGCTTAGAGATTCTCTAAGAGCTATACCAAAAGCTAAACGTTTAGGGCCAAGTGTATTTAACGCAGATTTAAATATTAGACTTCGAAGATTCTTAGAGTCTTTAGGGTTTGATAGTATAAAGTATTTAAATAAGATAGAAGGGCAAAAGGAAAAATCTTCTTATATTTTATTCAGACCAAACCAATTTAAAAGCACATGGGCTGAAGAGTTTGATCCTTCATCTCCAAGACAAAATAAAAGAAGCGGTGGCTTAGTACTTAACTCATTAAAAAGGAGAAGGGCATAATGTCTATTGAAGGTATTAAAGAAACAGATAAAGATAATGATTCTTATACAGTACAATGGGGTGATACTTTAAGTTCACTTGCTAAAAAATATGGTACTTCAGTAGAGAAACTAGCTCAAATAAATGGTATCAAAAACCCAGATCTTATTTTTAAAGGGGCTTCACTAATAGTCCCTAGTGCTAAAAGAAAAGAACCAGTAAATCCTTTTGGTGGTGTACCTAGATCAAAGCAACCACCTCAAATTTCTTTTGATGAAGCAATCAGAAAAGTTTTACCTACAGAAGAAAGTATAGGAAGAATTACAAAACCCATAAGTGACTTTATCACTGAAGCGCAAAGTACTATAAAGTCTATACCTGATTTTATAAGTAAAGCATCTAGAGAAACATACAGAAGAAAGAAAGAGGAACTTGGTTTAAGATCTTTTGATACTAAACCAGCTAGAGCTTTTGATACTAAACCAGCTAGAGCTTTTGATACTAAACCAGCAAGAGCTTATGATCCTAGAAGGAGTAAGAAAAAAGAAAAAGACCCAGAAGCTTTTATTAAGGAAATTGATGATACATATGGGCGTTTTTGGGGTAACAGGGCGCGAGAACTTATGATAAGAGCAGGAGAAATAGAAGGTACAGAAGAACAACGAGAGTATATAGAAAACATAGAACCAAATTGGAGCGGGGAAAAAGCAGAAAGAGATGAGCCAGATAAGGAAACGCGGAAGGAATATCTTAAAAGGCTTGAACAAGAACAAGCTGATGAGAGAGAGATGTGGTCTAACTTTTCCAAACTATCTGATGATGAAAGAAAAGAAATTTACAATGAAATAAAAAAAGAAAGAATTGATTCGTATCAAGGTTTGCTAGGTGAAACTGCTGGGACAATTGTAGGTACAGCAACGAATTATGCGGATCAATTTATGACAGGTCTAGTTGGGGGAGGTTTTGATAATATAGCAATTACACCTGCCGAAAGAAAGATATTAGTTGACTTAGTTAAAGAAAAAGTAAAAGGAAAAAAGAAACCAGTAAATCAAAAGTCTTTATTAATGCAAGACTCTTCTATATCTGAGGAAGAAAATATCGAAATAGATAAAGCGATTGCTGCTCAACGCGCAATGGTCACTGCTCAAGCTCTAGAATCAAGAGGCTCCATACTAGGGGATACTCCAACACTAAGAGATGAACCAGAACAATTAGCTAAGTATTTAAGAAGAAGGTCATCTGATTTTACTAGAAAGCAACTAGAATATATCCTTGGTTCTAATAGAAGGAAACCTTTAAGCCGTGAAAAGATAGAACAAGTAATTAAATTATATCAAAGCTGAGAACCTTACTAATGTATAAATATTTCACAGAAGAAGAGCTACTTTGTCAACACTGCAATGCTAAAGGTATTGATAGTAATTTCATGCAAAAGATTGATCAGTTGCGTGAAGACTTAGGCTTTCCTTTTCCTGTGACCAGTGGTTATCGGTGTCCAAAACATCCCATAGAGGCCCGTAAAAGCTCCCCAGGCGCTCACACTACAGGAAGAGCGATAGATATAGGGGTGCGTGGTGAGAGAGCTTACAGGCTTATACAGAAAGCCTTAGAGCATGGTTTTAGTGGTATAGGTGTAAATCAAAAAGGCGGTAGTAGATTCATTCATATTGATGATATAGAAGACTCTTCAAGCAGACCTAGACCTTGGATATGGAGTTACTAAGTGAATGTCGTACCGTTTAATTCTTATAGAGTAAATAAGCAGAAAAAGGAAAATGAACTCCTTATGCTTAATTCAGAATTAAACCACCTATTTAAGTTGCGTGATCAGGTTGATTTTAATATCTCTATCATGCAAGAAGTGATTACTATTGTTGAAGAAGAATCATGCACGAAGAAGGACAAATAATATTAATAACAGAGTTATTGGAGCAGAAGAAAAGGAAGGAAGAGGAGCTAGAATATTACAATAAAGAATTAGAAACTTTAAAAATAAAGGCTAATATTGTAGAAAAAGAATTAGAAATGACACGCTTAATTATTGATTTAATTGAAAATGAAAAAATACGGAACAGCTAGTTTAGGCGTTATTCTTTTATTAGTAGGTTGTACTACTACTATACCTTCCTACGAACAGCCAATAAATATAGAAGAAATAAAACAAAGGACTAAGAGATCTTTAGAGAACGATTGTCTATATGATATTTTATTTGACAGACCTACTGGCTATCCTTTAACTAATTATAGTACTTATAGAATGTGGGTACTACTACAAGGAAACAGAGGCCCTTCACCAGAAGAATGGTGTAGGATTTACGCAAGAGACAGAGTAACCTAATGAGGTGTGATCATGCCGCCAGCAACTAAACTAAACGAAAGCTCAGAGATAACCATACCCCTCCGTAATCTAATAGCCTTGATAGTTGCTACAGCCATAGGAGTCATGGGGTACTTCAACATTACAGAACGTCTTAGTTTCTTAGAACATAACCACGCCTTACAAAGTATCCAGGTAGAACAGAACTCAGAGTTCAGAACTCTCTGGCCTCGTGGTGAGTTGGGATCTCTACCAGATGATGCAGAACAAAATATAAGAATAGATTTTTTAGAACAACAGCTTGAAAAGATAATTGAAAAGATGGAGTACCAATAATGCTTCCAATAATTAGCGCAGTATCGAACTTAGCAGGAACGTGGCTAGAAGGCCGCGTAGCAAAGACTAAAGCAAAAGCAGAGGCAGAGGCTCATGTACTCAAGACACAGGCTGAGAGTGCTGCGGATTGGGAAGCTGCGATGGCTAGAGCATCAAGTCAATCTTGGAAGGATGAATGGTTAACTATATTATTTAGTATACCTTTGGTCCTTTGCTTCATACCAAGCACAGTGATATATGTAGAGCAGGGCTTTGATGCCCTATCAAGGATGCCTGAATGGTATCAGTATGCACTGTCCGTTATCATTGCCGCCAGCTTTGGTGTGCGCTCTGTAATGGGTATAATGAATAAGAAGAAATAATGGTACTTAACAAAGATATACATCCTAAAGAACAAAAGACAGTATTAGATTGCTTTTCTGAAGGTAGTAATTTAAATGCTAATAAAGTAATTAGTATGCTAAGAAACCAAAACGAAGCAGTTATATTTACTGGCCTACCATATCAAGTAAGATACATTTTAAATTACTTATATATAAAAGGGTATTTAAATTTTGATGAGAAGACAGGTTCTTATAGAAAAACTATAACCTAACGGAGTTACATATGGCACATGAAACAAGAAGAGCTAATCTTATTAAGAAGCATAGGCTGAAAGGAGTAAATAAGCCTAAGAGAACCCCTGATCACCCTAAGAAATCTCATATGGTCTTAGCTCAAGAAGGTCATAATTTAAAATTAATACGATTTGGTCAGCAAGGAGTTAGTGGAGCAGGTAAAAGCCCAAAGACTGCTAAACAAAAAGCTAGACGCAAATCATTCAAGGCTAGACATGGTAAAAATATTGCAAAGGGAAAAATGTCAGCCGCATATTGGGCCAATAAAACTAAGTGGTGACATGACAAAATTTGAAAGATATTGTAATCGCATGTGGTTAGACTACTGTGATGAGAACGACGATTGGAAAACGGTTCCAACGAGACTAGACTTAGAGGACTATAAAAGAATTTACCACGATTGGTTGTTTGACAAATTTATAAATGAGAAAGCCTCTTAAATTAAGATACAGATCTTATATCCATTCTCTTAGATTTTATAAGCTTCTCTGAAAAGCCTAGAACAAGTTTAGAATGTTCTTCTATTAACTTTATAAGAACTTGGGAGTCCTTTCCAGTTTCTACGTTAATTAATCCACTAGCTAGAGAACCTATTATCTCGCTGTTAACTCGCATAATAATCTCATCATCGCTAATTTGAAATTGAAATTCTGTTTCTGTCATAATAATTCCTTTATCTTAAAGCATCCAATTCAGATTCTAAATAATTGTGCATCTTCTCTAATTTTAAACGTCCTTCTTTTATAACCTTTTTAACTAATACTCTATCTTCTGCATTGAATACTCTATGTATTTCATTCTCAGGAAGACCGCTAAGTTCTGTTACTAAATGACCATTAGAATCTATAAGTATTCTAAAGGATAATATGTTCCCTTCTTTCATGCTATCTCCGCAAAACTAATATTCTCTTGCTTACCTCTAAGCCCCGCTTTCATATAAGCAGTTGCTCTACCTTCAAAAAAGTTCTGGTGCTCTACTCCTAATACATCATCTATCCAGGGTAGGGGGTTATCCTTTACACCATAGTTTGTTTTTAAACCCAGTTGAAGCAAACGTCTATCCGCAATGTACCTTATGTACTCTCTCATTTCTTTCTTAGTTAATCCTTGAGGGTTACCCATCTCAAATACTAAATCAAGAAACTTATCTTCAAGAGTTACCATTTCTCTACAGGTTTGGTAAATCTCTTTCTTAAAATCATCTTCCCAGATATCAATATTCTCATGTATAAGTTCTCTAAAGAGTCTTGTCATAGCTTCAACATGCAGAGACTCATCTCTAATACTATAGGTAATGATCTGTCCCATGCCCTTCATCTTCCCGAATCTAGAGAAGTTAAGAAGAATAATAAAACTACTGAAGAGCTGTAAGCCCTCAGTAAAACCTGAATATACTGCAAGTGCTTTAGCAATAGATTTTTTATTAGAAGCCGTCACACGAAAATTATTTACATATTCATGCTTCTTTGACATTTCTTCATATTCAGAGAAAGCTTTATATTCTACTTCTGGCATACCTACGGTATCAAGTAATAAACTATATGCATGTTGATGAATACTTTCCATGTTGGCAAACGATGCCATCATCATACGAGCCTCTGGTTTCTTAAAGACTTTCATATAATTATCAACATACCCCGAACCTACATCTACATCAGACTGAGTAAACAATCTAAAGATCTGTGTAAGTAGATTGCGATCTAGATCATTTAGATCTTGCCAATCTTTTACATCGTTATGTAATGGTACATCCTCTGGGAACCAATGCATTTGGTTCTGCTGGACGTAATAATCAAACATCCACGGATGATCGAAAGGTTTGTAAAAACTTCTTGTACTAAGTAGGCTCATTTATCGTTCTCCACAGGGAAGCAATTAAAATTTGCAGCCACAGTTCTACGTTCGCCTTCGCCTCTAAAGGGGTAAACCGTATGTTGTAGCCAAGAAGGGAAGAAATAGATCTTTCCCACTTTAGGTTTAAATATCGTAGCGTATGTAGGTTTCAATATCTCCTTATCTCTTGTCGAGTTTCTACCATAAATAAATTCTAAGAACCCGTCTGAACATCCTGAAGCATTAAAATAACTGAGCTTTCCTTCGATTGACGGATCAGGTAATTTAGAAATCTGTTCTGGAACTTTTGTCCATGTGGTACAGGAAACTCCCATAGCTGTCTTAGTCCCGTGGTCATGTATTGGATTGTAATCTCCCGCATAACTATGCACTGACCACAGGTGATCTATCTCTACTTGCCTATTGCCAGCCATTGTCTGCCCCGTAAAACCTAAAAAGTCTGATACATATTTGGCTGCAATACTGCAAAGGGCTACATTAACTTCATCCAACTCCTCACAGGTATGATCCATACTTAGCTGTTCACCACCATGTATCTGACCTACTAATGTATCGGCAGCAGTTTTACGATCTTTCTTTTTGAGTAAGTTATCTAAATACTTATTTAAAGTATTGACCATTGCTTTAGGGAAGTCCACTTCCATTAAAAGCACAGCAGGTAGGGGCATCATTTTATAATTTATATCTTCCATCTGCCATCTATTCTGTGTCTTCTCTGTACTTAACAAAATATTCAATGGCAGAAAGTTTCTCTTCTGCTTGAGCTATTTTCCCTACCAACTCATCCATAGAATCTATTATATTTGGATGGTCGCCAACGCCTACAGAATTTTCAAAATAGTTATAAAGCTCTGCCTTGGCGATAGCCAAATCTGCTTTGTAACGCGATTGTAAAGCTTTGTATTTCATTTTATCTCCTTTATCCTTCACAACTTAAACATTCTAAGTCTTCTAAATTTAATCTAGGTATTCGTACATTTACATTTTCTACTCCTCGTGCTGCATTAGAACGCAAATAATACATTGATTTTAGTTTATTCGCCCCTGCCCAATGAACATCATTTACATACTGTAAATATTGATTATGTATTTCTTGTGGTTCAGAAGCTTTAGGGGGTACAAAGAAAAGATTAACACTCTGACTTTGGCATATGTACTGTTGTCTATTATACGCATGTTCAATAATCCAGATCTGATTAATCTCAGGGGCCGTTTTAAATATCTCCTTCTCTTCTTCAGAAAGAAAATCTAAGTGTTGAACAGAACCTTCATGGGCCGCTATATCTTTCCATACTTCTTCTGTATTCATTTTCTTAGAGCGCAGTAATTTTTCTAAATATTTATTTTTAACTTTATAAGAACCGCTTAAAGTTTTGTGCGTATAAACGTTAGCCCTCGTTGGTTCAATCGAAGGAGACGTTCCACCACATATAATGGAACTAGAAGCATTAGGAGCGACAGCCAGAAGGTGAGAATTCCTGCGGTTGCTACCAGCCATGTCAGGTGCGTCACCCCTACACTCAGCCAAAGATATAGTTGCTTCTTCGCTTTTGCTTCTGATGTGCGAGAAACATCTATGATTGAAACTCGCGGCGAACAAACCTTCAAAAGGTATGTTATGAGCTTGTAAGTAGCCATGAAACCCCATCGCTCCAAGCCCAACTGAACGTTCTCTATATGCACTAAAAGCGGCTTTGGTAAGCCCCTGCTTGTTGTCTTTGACATAATTTTTAAACCTCTTAAAATTCGCGTTGTACTCTTTTAAGTTTTCAGTATCTACAATGTCTTCAATAAAATGCTCTAAGACATTATCCAACATAGTTATTAAATCTTTAATAAACAATTCATCTTTTGACCAATCATCAAAGTATTCTAAATTCACACTAGATAAACAACACACCGCAGTTCTTTCTTCACTAGTAGGTAATGTTATTTCAGAACACAAATTACTTTGATTGATCTGCAAGCCTAATTTCTTTTGTTCTTCTGGCATTAAATCGTTACACAGATCTATGTTTATTATATAGGGTTCACCTGTCTCTGCCCTGGTGTGTATTAATTGCCACCAAAGATCTCTAGCCCCTACGGTTTTTATAGCTTCATTTGTTTTAGGATCTATTAATCTCCACTCTTTATCTTCCTTAACGCTATCTAAAAAATCTTTAGTTATATTGACAGCATTATGAAGGTTTAAACACTTGCGGTTTAAATCCCCGCCAGTGGATTTCCTCATTGCAATAAACTCTTCAATCTCTGGGTGACTAATATCCATATAAGCTGCGTAAGACCCTCTACGTGTAACGCCCTGATTAAAGGCCATCATCTGAGAATCGACTACATGCATGAAAGGGATAGATCCAGTAGAGCGGCTATGGTTAGAAGTAGCCACACCATTGCTCCGAACAGAACCCCAATATCCACCGATACCGCCACCGTTAGATGCCAACCATATGTTTTCATCGTAGTGATCAGATAAACCACGGCGCGAATCAGGAACATAATTAAGAAAGCAAGAGATAGGTAGGCCACGAGTGGTTCCCCCGTTAGAAAGTATAGGAGTACTAAACATGAACCAGTTATTATTAGCATAATTGTAAAGTCGCTGAGCAAGACTATAGTCAGTAACTCCTTTAAACGTAGCCCCAAATACAGCAGCCCTTGCGAAAGATTCTTGAGCATATGTTTCTTCCTTCCAGAAATATCTATCTTTCAATGTTTCTAAACTAAATTCATTCAGCTTCTTTTCTGAATCATAATCTATTTTTATACCTAAATATTCTTGATGTCCTTCCTTACTCATCATCATCATAATCAATAATATCCTCTTTATATTTCAATTCTTCTTTTTTAAGTTTGCGATATTTTTTACTATTGGTATTAAGATTCGCTTTCTTTCTTTTAGAATAGCGACTTCTTCTATCACCCTTCCTGTCCCAATTCATTACTATTATCCGTATAAAAATTTAAAAGTTTATCTTCATACCAGTTTGCTTTACGAAGATCTTCTATTGGTTTTTTCTTGTACCTGAATCTCCAACGATACTTTAATGAGTTACCTCGCAAGTAACCTATGAACTCATCAGGGGTTAACATTGCTTGTATAGCATCAATACATTCTATATCTCCTGAATTATAATGTGGTGGGCTATTAACATAGTCTGTCTTTTCAGTCATTATTTTTTTATAATGTTTAATCTCTGCACCCTCACTTTCAAAATTAATATTGTCCCAATCGGCAGGTGTTGCATCATCAATGCTCTCCCTCATGTTTACTCCTTAAATATTCCTCACTTTGTCTATATATTTCATCTACCCAATCTTCAGGTAAACTCTCTTCTGAGAACCATCTAAAACCATTTGACCAGGCCCATTCTCCATGTGATCTTTTAGTACCATCTTTCCTTCTCTTTGCTTGTGGCATAGGAGCATTAGGATCAGCAAATAAAAATACCAATTCTATATCGGAAGGTAGTACCTTTTTGATCCACACATATTTATTATACTCCTGGTAATCCCAAAACCTTCCTTTAGATTCTAGTAAGATAGTTTTGTTTTCTATTTTCTTAATAAAATCAGGGTGATACTTATGTTCTACAATGTAATCTATAGTATCTCCATGATGCTGCCAATCTTTAAGCAGACCATTATGTAAGAGAAATTCCCAATTAGAATCGTAACCTTTTGCTACATTCTTTTCTTGGGGCCTTTTAACCCTACGTTTTCTATACCCCCGTTTTGGCATTTGCTACTTCTAAAATATCTTCAAGACAAATATCAGATATATTAATATTTGTATTATTTCTTTTAATAATTTTTATATGTTTCCTTATCCACTTAGGAGTATAAGCACTTAACTGAGCCTGTTGATTCGCAAAAAAATGTGTTTGCGAAGGTATAGAATCTAATACATTATCAACATTAACCTTCAATGCTTCTTCTTCTGGTAATAAAGTTTTAACCCACTCTACTAAAATAACTTTAACTTGTGTATTAATTTTTCTCAATTCCTTTTGATTCATATTTCCTCGACTTTAGGTGTAGATACTACTTTAGTAAAGTACACAGGGCCTTTAGAATATTTAAAGGTCCGTAATCCTTTACCATCATTAGAATCTTTATGACATTCAAACTTATAATTACAATAGTTACACTGGCGGGGCAGCTTCATGTTGCCCTTCCGTCCTTCTGGGACTGGAGCGTAGCACATGTCAGGTGGTGTGTCAAGAGAAAGTTCAAGTTTTAAATTCTTTATTCTTTCTTTTATATTAGGTTTATCCATACCATCTGGTTGGTAGAAACATAGTTCTCCTGTATCTTTAGCTATCACTAAGAAACCACCGTTCTCTGTACCTTCTGCTTCTTCGTAAGAACTAAGTTGAGCTAAATATCCAAAGGGGTCATCTTCTGAAACCGTCCCATCTTTAAATTTATTAAAGGACATTCTAGATGCTGTCTTTATATCTACTACTTCCCCATCTATTTTACAATCTATGTGTCCTTTTATATCATCTACTACAACTTCTTTCTGCTCATCAGTTACTTTATGTCCTGACATTCTAGCAAACATAAGAACAATTTCTTCTAGTAAATGACCATACAAAAAACGTATATGATTAGAAGGTATAAGATTACTTTCGCTAGGGTGTTTGTTTTCAAACCACAGTTGTCTAGAAGGTCTTCCTATATTCGACATGCGGATATTAAACTGTGCATTTCTATCAGAAGGATTAGACCATTGGCGTAAAGCTTCCTTTATATTTTCACCAGTTCTTTCTATCTCATCTTCAGATAAAGAAATACCTTTACCTTCTGACAAAGGATTTAAACTTGTATATATGTCATCAACTACTGTATTTAATTTTTTCATTTTTATGCTTCACAAATTTTAGTTCTCTTGTTTTAGAATTGTAATGTAAATATTGAACGCCTAGTTCTTTTTGAATAGCGGTTCTAGAAGATAGCCTACTATCTTTGTAAGACTTGACATCAATTAGTTTTATATTACCTTTAGGATCTATAGCTACTATGTCTATAGGGCCTGTACAGCCACAGTTTTTAAACACCAGATAACCTTTATCCCACAAGTAGGTAATAGCATAATGTTCTGCCATGTCTCCAACTCTATTAGGTTCATGTTTAGGTTTCATGTCAGCTCCTTTTTAATTCTTAAGTACTTAGTGACAAAATGTTCTATGCCACCAGATTTATAAGTTGCTTTAGGCTCATCTTCTTTAGAGTAAGGAGTCCATGATCCTTCTCCAATTACATATTTATATTTTCTATCTGTATGGTTGTAAACATATAACTCATTAGGATTGTCAGCTTGTATAAACTTTATATCTTGTGTATTTAAAAAAGAACTAACACTGTCTAATGTTTCTTTTATTTCAGGTGGCTCAGAACTAAAGAATCTATTTACAAAATCAGCAATACCTTTTGATTTGAAGTGTACAGAAGGATAGCCACCCTGAACGTATGGAGACCACCTACCAGTGGTGTAATAGTATGAATAAGCTTTATAATTTTCTTTGTAAACCCATAGCATACTTGCCCCTTCTTTAAGTTCGTACTCTATTCCTTTAGAATCTAAGTACTCCATACAATATTCAGCAGACTGTTCTGTTTCGTGCCTAAATAAAGTAGATCCTGAACCATCTTTACCATCATAAGACCATTTGTATTCTTCATTAGTGTGTTTCTGACCAGTTTCTTCCGACATTGTATTCTCCATCTAGGGGACATTTTAAATTAAGAAATTTACCTGCGTTAATAATAGCTTCTACTCCTTTCTTTCCTACTTCATCCGCTTGATCTTCTTGTACTTCAACTTGCCACTCATCGTGTATGTTCGCCACACAATTAGCTTTTAAATCTTTTATGTAATCTTCAAATAGTATAAGAGCTTGCTTCATTACAATAGCCCCTGCTCCCTGTAATAAAGTATTTAAAGCCGAGTGTTCTGATCTAACAAACAACTTACGGTTGTCTAATCCTTTAAGGAATCCTCTTGAAGATGCTCTTCCAACGCGATCTTTAAGAGATTTGAATGATGGTAAATTATTGAGGAACTGTTCTCTAATTCTTTTAGTGTCTCTTGTGTTTTTTTCAAGAATAGTAGACAGCTTTCTATCTCTTGCTCCGTAGCATAAGGCATAGATAAAAGTTTTTGCCTTATCTCTTGATTCCAATCCCGCAAGTCTTTGGTTAGCTGAGTGGACATCACCGTTAATGACTTCATTAATATAATCCTCATCATTCATGTAGTGGGCAAGCATCCTCAACTCAAGACCGCTTGCATCTATTCCTACTAATTTATAACCCTCTGGTACAGTCCAACAAGATCTACATTCAGAGCCATACTTAGCCCTTATACTAGGCGTAGCAGCTACGTTTGGATTAGAATGAGTCATGCGTCCTGTAACAGCGCCGTTAGGATTAACAAATCCTCTAACTCTATTATCTTCCTCGTGTACTTCTTTTATCCAAGAAGAAACCTGACCTATACGTTTTTGTAACATTAAATATTCGGCTATCAATTTAGCTTCTGGTATATTTTTTATTTTATTTAATATACCTTCATCTACTATAGGCTGACCAGTAGGTGTAAATGTTTTAGGTTTCCAACCCACACCTTTAAGATACTCTCCTATCTGTTTCCTAGACCCAAGATTAAAATCTGTTTCTATAACTCTTGTAATCTTTTGTGTATGTTTTATAGCTTCTTTCTCTTCAGGGTCTAACCTAACTTTCTTGTTAAGCTCTCTACATTTAGCCAAGGTAGAAAGCTTACCAGCTTTAGTATACATAGCCCTTAAAGTATACTCTTGTCTCTTAGCTTTAAATGTCTTTCTTACTTCTTTTTCTAAATCAATAAGCTGCTCTTCAAATTTAGCTACTAACAAAGAAGCACCTTTAACATCTAAAAGAAAACCATGTTCTCTTTGTCTAGCTAATATCCAAGCTACCTCATGTTCTAACTCTACTGATTGTTTAGAAAACCCTTTACTTTCCTTCTTCAAATGATTATAAACTTTAGCATTTAAAAGGACATCATTCTCACAATACTTTAACATCTCACTTGAGTATTCAGAGAAAGTCTTAAAATCAATTTTATTAAAACCTAATCTATAACCCCAAGATTCTAAACCATGATTACCTTCTCGTGTTGGGCTAAACAACCTAGACAAAACCAGTGTGTCACTTATAGGCACAGAAGATAAATCAACACCTGTTAGTTTGTGTATTACAGGTATATCAAAACCTATAATGTTATGACCAATTATTTTGTCAGCTTTCTTTAAGAACTCTACACCTTCAGTTATTTTATCTGGTCCAAAACTATACATCTTTTCTTTATCTAGATCGTAAGCACATATACACCATATTTTAGTAGCATCAAGATCGTCTGTTTCAATATCAAAAACTAATTTCATTTTATCTTTTCACCTTTTATGTATTCACATAAAGTAGACGTAGGCAATTCATAAACTTCTACACGATTCTTTTCTTTATTTAAAGAAAGTTTTTTTGCAATCTCCTCTACAGATTTATTATTATAACCCGCATTAATAGAATATACAGGTGACAGCCAAGATTCATTTTCTATATGTTCTTTCCACTGTGCTATAAGATAGTTCATTAGAAAGGTATGTTATCACTAGGCCCGAACTCATCATCATCGTCGTCAGGGTCTACTTCAGAAAGCCTACCCGTATCACGATCATACAATAAATAACTAGCTACTCCTACATCTCCTGTATATCTTGACTTTAGTACTCGTATTTTTGTAGTGTTAGCTTCTTCCTCATCGTCAGCTTGTTGGTTACGTTCAAGAGAAAGAATACAATCTGACAACTGAGCAATACTTTGTGACCCTCTTATGTGACTAACGGAAGTTTCAATACCATTTTCATGTCCTTTATTACCATCAACTCTGCGTAGATGGCACACTAAAATTAAACCTGCTCCCGTTTCTTCTACAAGAGATCTGAACCGAGTCATTATATTGTCAATGGTACGTCTCTCATCACCTTCTGCTAGTGCTGAGACAAGCATATGCAAATGGTCTACTACTATCCATTTACAGTTGCAACCTACAATCATATACCTTAACTTAGAAAATATTTCTTCTATATCATTACTACCAAAATGAGCGTGTATCCATACTCTATCTTTATTTTTACCCCCATATACATTGTCAAAGTAGGTATCTAATTGTTCTTCAGAAAACTTTTCCCTCTCTTGATCTATATAGAGACGGGCGTTTGCTTCAATACTTAGAATACCATCTACTGTTCTAGTGTAATCTTCTTCTAGAGCTATCACACCTACATTATCTTTCGTAGATTTAATAAGCCAATGTTCTATCTCTCTGGTCACACTGGACTTACCTAGTCCTGTACCCCCTGTCAAAAGAACTAACTCACCTTGCCGAAGACCATATAGTTTTTTATTCAGACCGTCCCAAGGATAAGGTATAGACTCTTTCTTGACCCTGTTATGAAACTTACTTTTATTTTCAGATACGTTTATAACACCTGTGGGTGTATAAATCTTTGCAGCCCACCAAGAATTTACATATGTCTGGTGTTTACCTTGCTTTAACACATCATTAGCATCTTTAAAGTCATCGGGTAGTGTAAGTATTTTAGCTTTACCAGGACGTAATACCCTTGCTACTCTTCTTGCTGCGTCCTTACCTGGTTTATCATTGTCGAAACTAATGACAACAGAATCGAACTTCTCTAGAAATTCTAAGTTTTCTTTAACATCTTTGACTGCACCAGCGGCTCCATTTTTAAGTGAAACTACAGGCCATTTAGAGCCTAGCAACTCGTAGGCCGCCATTGCATCACACTCACCTTCTACGATTGTTACAAATTTACCACCATCTTGAAATAGTTGCTGTCCAAATAAACCTGTACCTTTAGGTGAACCTTCCCAACTAAACTCTTTTGTGTTGCTTCTTATCTTAGTACCTGCTATTTCATTAGCAATGTAATAAGGATACATATGTTTAATGGGAACGTTGCTGGAATTAACTACCGCTTTAACACCATATTTTTTAGCTGTATTTAAACTGATATTGCGGTCTGTCAATTCAACAAAGTTCCCCTCTAAACTGTTCATGGAATTACGTTGATAAGTTTTAAAGTCTGTGACATCTGTAGGAGATTCACCTTCTTTGTAATTTTTTATATGCGTATTACAACTAAAGCAATACCCATGCCCTTTTTCATCTACTGACACTGGATCACTACCACCACACAGGGGACAAGGTAAATGATATTTAACGAAGGCCATATTTAAATCCTTTAAATTATGAAAGGGTAGTTTTTATTGTGATACCCAGCACAATCTTAGTTATGTAACTAAGCTGTTTCCTCTACGACAGCATCATCTATAAGATGTTTCTGTAGTTCTTCATTAAGTTTCAATGAAGACGCACGGCGTTGGGCAATGTCCATATTTAAAGCATTGATGTTTGCTGTAAGGGTCCTTAGTTTTGTATCATTATCAATGACCAAATTAAAAAGCTCCTTGCCCTCATCGCTTAATAAAGTAGCATCATAAACTTTATCTTCAAAGTTTATAGTAGGTCTAACTTCTTCTTGTTTGTCACTCATAGATCTTCTAACTCCTCTTCCTCAATTGCAGTCAATTCATCTTCATCATCATCAGATTGGTATTCTACAAGGTCAATAACCTGCATCTTTATAAAGTCAAGACCTTTGAAATTCCTACCATTCCAAGTAGACTCCCATTCTTTATACTTAACCTTAACCTTTGATCCGTTACCTACATTTACAGTAAGAGGTTCAAGGTTTCTTCCGATTAGTTTCGGGGCCTTTCGGACCATCCCTTTAGGACCGTTCACTTTTCTCTTTATGATAATGGCAGGACCTTCTTCCATTTGTTTAACAGTAAAACCACGATCCTCAAAATCACTAGCGGTTTCATTATCAACTACAAGATTAACACTGTATACAGGGTCAAACTTTGTATTAGGTGTCGTTACAAACGCCCAATAAGCGGTTCCTTCTAACACTGCCATACTTACTTCTCCTTTACGGTTGGTTGTTTGGGACCAGCGTAGCACCAATAAGTGCTGGTGTCAAGCCCACGTTTAAATTTATTGATATTCTTTCTCCCAATTTCTAGGTCTTTTCTTTTTACCTTGCTCCCAAGCTTTAATTGTGGCATCATGCTTGGCAGCATACCAATACATTTCATGTAATTCTTTTTTAATTGTCCTTACAGTATAATTATTTGTCTGGCCCCCCGCTAATGGTTTTACTTTAGCTTTCTTATATCCCATAGATATTTCACAAAGCCTCCAACCCTTTAAATAAAAGGGCATAGTCCAATTGTCTCCTGACTTTGGAGACAAAAGATACTTTTTATTTTTTAATATTAAATCAAAATGCATAAAATTTTAACAACCTTATAGAACAAGTGATACAATACATCTTTTTATCCATGATAGTACACTTATATTTCTCAGTTATAACTTTGCACCCAAAGCATTTAACCTTTCTTTCCTTACTCACCACTCCCCCAGATAATTAATAAAGTCAGGAAACAAATTATAAATCTGTTCTTCTTTTGCGTCCTTACTTACCCTTTCTTTAACAAAAGATATAAATAAATCTTTTATCTTTTCGTTAGGGCATGGACAGCCTATATGAAAAGAAAACATTTTAACCCAAACATCCTCAATCATTATATCATCTACCATCTAAACCCCCTTTAATTATATTGATCTTTCTACTTGTTCCTTTAATATTTTCTCAGTCAATCTATCTACCATCAGATCAAATGATTCTGTATCTGCATAACCTAAATTTGTTAATAGTGTTATGGCTTTATCTCTTGAAGCTTCTACAGCCTTATCATAAGCATCATCACTCATATTCTTCAACCTCAAGTAAATAAACAACTCGCATCATTTCTTCAAACATTTCTCTAAACTTGTCCGTACTCAAAAACAAGCGTTTATTTTTCATGTGAAAATAACGGTACTCTTTATAAGCAGCGTCGAACTGCTCTTCTGTATACAAAATCATATTAGTCCTTAATAATTAGAATCTCTAATGCACTTCTCCACCACCACTCTCTGGTCTACCCAACCAGAAGACATCTCCTTTGCAGCATCGTAAAGTTTATCTAGTTTCTCTTCAAATGTAGTCTCATCAGGATTTTTAGAGTCCGTCCAGCCCTGAAGACATGGGATCTTAAATAGCAAACTCTTTTCTGGGGCATCGTCAGAACTAAAAGGAAATTCTTGTTCAATATAGGCTGCCACATAAGCGTCGCTTATCGAATACCAAAAAAGGTTAGACTCATCACAGACATATTCTAAATTCATAGTGAGTTGTTTCTCCCGTTTGGAATGATCGTCCAATGCCTTTTCATACTTGGCGTTCAACAGTTTTGATTCATGTTTTAATACTTCTAGTTCTGCTACCAATTCAGCTTTGGTTGGCATTTTTATTTCCTTTTATATTAAATGAGTGGCTCGATCAAGAAGTCCATAGTCATATTCTACAGTCAACCATTTGGTCTGTGGTATGTCGTTTCTGATATTAGAATCTTCATACAGATCAATCATACCATTAAACTTCCCGTATTGGTATTTGTCTAATTCATTTCTAAGGTCTTGAAAGTCTTTAGAGTGCATAAGTTCTTTTATACTGACTCGAACACTATCGCCACCAGCAAATATGCTTGACCTTACGCTTGCCTTAATCCCTTTAGACTTCAGGACTTTTCTAATTTCTGACGCACAACGAGCTGCTCTTGTTTTCATATCCTCTCCTATTGAGGTGTATTGTTTAACCTATTAGATAACCTAGATGTACAAACGAAACTGCTTCCGCATTAGGAAACTTGTCAGGATACTTCTTGGCTATCAATTTGCACCAACTATTCCACAACCACTTGCACCCTCTTTTCTGGCAAGCATCTACATATGCTTCTATTCTTTTCTGCCTAGTTGTAGCAGCAGCCTTCTTATTAAATGTTAATATATTAGGGGGTAACCTAAGTCTGCGTATGTTGTGCCTATCTATACAGCCTACACACCCAGCAAACAATTGACAACAAAACCCAGCCTTCGCTAAACCTATACCTGGGATAGTTAAGAAGACTTTCATAAGCTCTATAGATCTATTACGACCACGGAATCGTAAGGCCATCATAGCTTGAGCATAAACTTTATCAATATTTCTATTAAGATACTTGGCAGCATCCTTTTTATTGTCCCACAAGAAGCGAGATCGTATACCCTTTAGTCTCCAATCATATAGTTGATTACCTACTTGGCTCCAGGGCTGGAGTATAGATAGCACAACCATGATTATCATTAACTTAAACCTCTCTGGTGAGCTTTGAGAGAATTTATTTATAGCTAAATTGTGAGCATCAAACGGTGTCATTTACTTTCCTTATAGTTGAAACACATTAATAATATAGTTTATTGTCACACAAGCAACAACAACTACACACACAAAACCAATTACAATTTCTAAATCTTCTATTTTAATAATCATGTCCTATAATATTATATCTCGTATCATCGATGTCCCAATCTGAATAGTCAACAATTGGTTCTACCCATGTTGATTTAAAGAATCCAGAATCGTCAATCTTTCTAGATTCCTTAACTGCCTCTGAAGATGATTTATACTCTGTGCTATTTGCACGTTTAATCATATCAGTTTCGTCACGACACATAATTACATAAGTCATACTAATCCTCTCTAATAATTATTTTGCCAGCAGCCAAACGTCTATTTTCTTCTGGCGTATTAAGACCACGGTGCATACTTAATGCCTTGACCATATTATTAACTGCCCACTTAGGTTGATTACCTATAATTTTCTTTGCTTCTGCTTGAGTCATTAGAATATTTCTCCAGTTTCTTCCATTAAGTTATTTGTAAATACCTATAATACTTTTTGTACCCAAACCATTTTCACCCTAGCACACCCTCAAAACCGTGTCAACCCCCTTCTAAGTCTATTAAGGTCTATTAAAGGTCTATTAAGATATATAATAAATATATATAAATACATCTTAATAGATCTATTAAGCATCTAAAGGTCTTTGAGGTTTTATTCTAACTTCACCATCCAAAAAAGATTTGTAGTAACACTCATAGAAATCTGTATATAGATTCTTGAATTCTATACCATGAATCTCTGCCGTCTTTAATAATTCTACTTCGTACATCAAACCCCTCATATATACTTTATGGTCATCGGATAAAGTATAAAACCAATCATGGTCTTCTAGTGCCTCGTAGTATTCTGATAGTGTCATGTTTATTAACCACAAAAAAAAAGGGAGCCATTAAGACTCCCCTTATAAGTATTTAAATACTAAGCAGTTTCTTTAGCCTTACTCTTTTCTTCCTGCTCTGCGAAGTATTTTTGCCTTTCAACAATATATTCCATAATGGAGTATATTACATTTCTCTGACCCTTAAAATCTTTGGAATGTAACCTTCTAAGTTCAGCCAGAACATTTTCAATTACTTCAATGTCTTGAAAAGTTACGGTATCCAAATCATCTAAAGCCCTCTCAATAAGAATTAAAGACTTCAGGGTTCTGCTAGTATTAAAATCTAACTTAGAACTGATAAGAAGTTTATCTTCTCCAGCAGTAAAAAGATCTATAGATTCCATAAAGGGACTCCTATATATATATTTTAAAGAAAAAAAGGGAGTCATAAAGACTCCCTTGAATTATATTACGCTTTGACTAGATCGTCAAGCTTGACAAGTTTTAATATACTTGCTGGGACAGCCTTAACTTTGAACCACTGTCGAGTTTGAGTATATTGAACTTTCTTATCTTTATTAGACTCTCCGTGTTTACAGAGTGAAAACATAAACCGACCCCGAAGTCTAACGAAGTTAGCAGCAGAATCTTCCAGATTCTTTTTCTCAATCGTCATCTTAGCAAATTTATTTGCTACTGACTTGACGGTCTTACCTGAAGCTGGGCCAGTTAAAGAATTATAATCAAAAGTTTT
>VTLG01005963.1_pt1 | contig 29706 bp, 32 predicted proteins | sample 4694571 | NCBI WGS metagenome assembly VTLG01 (sample SAMN12604809, study PRJNA352737) | marine metagenome | biome: ENVO:00000447; feature: ENVO:00000209|ENVO:00000569|ENVO:01000036; material: ENVO:00002151; isolation source: viral sequences binned using virsorter ...
GTTGGCTTAGGTTTTAATTGGGTGGTAGTCATGCTATCCATAATAAACAACATGAAGGATGTGAATCCCTCAGGGAAGGAGGATACCCTCCGTGAGAGAATCAAAGTTGCGAATAACGACTGTCATTCATACTCCTTGGTGGATTCATAGGACTCAATGAACTGAAGATGCTATACTCTTGTAGTATAACCTTGACTTCATTCATTGCTTCCTTCTGTCTCTTATCTTCAAGAAGCTTTGTCTTAATTAAACTCATGCTGAATACCTCGCACATAATGCAGTGAAAGCATCAGGATACATTAGTACATCCTTAGGTAATGAGTTGTAAACTTCATCATTTGTAAAGATGTGCTTAAGTAGTAGACCTAACTGAGCATTCTCAGCCTTGGTTATGCCTACTACTCCTATTCTTTTTGCCATAGTAATTTAAGTAGGTGAATTAAAAGGGAGTGAGTCCCTTATCCAACCTTATGCAGGCTGGAGAAGAGCTTCATCTTCAACTGATTGAAAGGCTACCATCTCAATGAATGCCCATACTACATGATTCTTATAGATTGTCAAGTCTGCGTCAGCATCCTTGAATAAATCAACTAAGAGGTCAGTACCATAGTTAAGTACGAGTTCGTCCAGGATATGAGTTTCAAAGGTTTCATAGAACTGGATGGTGTCACCATAATATATGTGTTCATGGCACACACCAGATTGACAGCCATGATCAGCAATTTCCTTGAGTTCCTCCTTATTATAGGTTTGGAGAATCTTTTCAGTTGCATTCATAGTATCCTTGTGTTAGTGAACATTTAGAGAGTGTCCTTGTTGTTCTCTAACGATCCATACGAGAGTTGAACTCGTGTTACTGCCGTGACAAGGCAGCGTCTTAACCTCTAGACCAATGGATCAAATAAAGGACGACTTATACACAAACTATGTTGCTTCATTGCGTCCTTTAAATCAGCAGATAACTAAATTAAATGTGTTACCTACACTCTATTACTAATCAGATAACGGAGAGGTTCGCAGGAGAGGCTACAAGAGCTTCTTTGATTAACTTCTTCATGATTAGAGTGTTAAGAATAAATGGGCGAGGTTTCAGTTAACTGGTTATCCTTCCCTCTTAACACATTCATCATAGCAGCTCTTGGTCAGTTTGCAATGCTTTGTCAGCAATGCCACACATCCCATTTGAGACTATAATGAGAAGCTAGACTATCACTGCTTTAATCGGTGAATCGCCTCGCTTCATTCATTACATTACACCATATCATTCTGTTTGTCTACTACTTGTCTCCATTCCAACACAGTATCATCTAAGACTCACGTATCCATACTATCCAATACATTATTAACAGTACTATCAGTACTATCGGTAATAACCAACTCATCTCTTTACTCTTGTCGATAACAGATCACCCCAACTAAACATCATAATAACAACAGTATATCACTGTAATATCAGTAAGTCTCAGTAAAAATCCGTCCTTGCTGCGTTTTTTTGATGAGGCTGGGGGAACTTGCGCCCCGGCGTACGACGATACTAGGCTTCAGACATTTTTGCTAATTTTTTACGAGTTTTATGAGCTTTATTTAGGATTTTAATAGCTTTAACTCTAGACACACAGTCTTGTGCTTTAGAGTTAAGTTTAAGTAGTTTAAGTTCTAGTTTATTCAAGATAGGTTAAGTTTAAGTATATCAGCAAGGTGTCTATAACTATTAGCAACATAAATCTGTCCTAAAACTACGGATAAGGTAGCGGAGGACCAAAAGATATAATACCATTTAGACTTAATTTGTTTAGGTTGAGTGGGTAGAGTCATAATAAGTGGAAGTTAGTGGAAGTAATTAAAGGGATATCAAATGATGATATCAAGTTAATGAGGGGAATTGATGTCTGAAAGAGATCAAATTCCCCATAGGGGGAGGGTCCACCCTTCCCTCTCCCTGTATACATGGTGAGCGTCAGGATCCGTTGGTATGACTTAGATCCAGGTAGGTACTGATTTACCTGAATCTAAGCCTCTAGCTTTCTTTCTTTGTTCTAAGTTCATACCAAACACCATATGGTTTGCAGAGGCCTCAGGATCGTCCAGGAAGGACTGTAAGACATCATTGAACTCTTCTTGCTTACGGAGCTTTATAGCCTCGTAGGCGCTAATAGAGAGGGCATCTGTGAAGTATTTAACACCTTGTGCTAAGGAGTCTAATCTATCATCATGTTTAACAGCACCTTTTTCTCTACACATACGGGACATTTGATAGAAAAGCATATACTGAAGACGAAGTTCTGGAGCCTCATCTTTATTAGAGTTATAATCCCACTCAATAACCGACCTATTACATATAAGGCGATGTTGATTAAGAATAGGCTCCAACGAATCAATGATTCTATCTTCTTTTCTAACATTAGCTCTAACTTCTTCTATATCTATAGCTTGTGTTGTCTGTTGTAAGTGTTTACGGAACAATTCAGAGACTATACCATCACCAAAGTTAGTTTCTATGACTAGTTTAGTAACACCATATTTTCTACAACCTTTTAGGATATCTAGGAGAGTGCTGTCTGAGTATCCATCTCTATAAGCTCGCATTTCATGGAGGTATAGGAACCCATTCTTTTGGGATAGATACGTGGCAGCTGTTTCATCTGTTCCTCTTCCAGAGGGATCCACGCTGCAAATTGTTTCGGTGTAAGGTGACCACTGTCCTTGTAACTGCATAGGAGAGTAAAAGTAATCTCCTGGGAGTCCGACTGTCGGGAGGTCTTTGATGACGTTTTGGGGATCGGAGCACCATATGCAATTGTCTGGAGCCTCAGTAGGATTAACACTAGTGACAACCAAATCAGCCATCTTAAGGGGAAATTTCGCTGCATCGCTTAAACTGGTATCCAGCTGGAATTGAAGCATGTAGTTAGAACGACCCATCGATGCTTCACGTTCGAGTAGGTCGTCATTATCAAATCTATCAGGATCTGTTACATCCCATTCTTCTGCACCATTATCTAAATCTTCTTGTATCTGAGGTGCTAGGAGTCCGTCATATTTACTGAGGGAGGAGGATCTTGGGTATCTAGCAGGCCAAACGAAGGGGCGATACGAACGCTCTGCCAACTTACGATAAACAGTAAAAGTAGTCTGAGGAGTCCCGAGATACATAATACGGCTATCGCTTTTGGGGGTAAGGATAGACTCGGCTTCCGTACAAAGTTGAAGTAATTTTTCACGCATTAACTCGGTCATGGAGTTTCCAGGCACCTCTATGTCGTCCAAAATCATTAAATCTGCGCGACTTCCGGTTAGCTGACCAGTTATACCCACGCTTTTGACGCTTGGGGCTTGGTGTGGAGAACAGTTTACGTCGAAGCTGATGCGACTCCAGCGAGAGTCGTCTGATTTCGGTTGGAGATGATTTAGCCATGGAGTTTCAATAATAAGTTTCTGTAGGAAAATGGACATGTTATCCGCACGTTCTTTCGATGCGGATATAATCATTATCTTTTTCTCTGGATCTTTAAATAGTGTCCATAACACAAAAGCACCAGTAATCCAAGACTTACCAACACCTCGGAAGGCTTGGATCTGAAGCCGTTTGGGACCACTTTGAAGGTAATCTGCAATAGCATACTGTGCTCTTGTAGGGGATGGAAGGTCTAGTTGATCCCACAAAGCTTGTAGGAATAATTTAAAATCTTCTTGTAGGATGGTTACGACGTCAGTCATTCATCATCGTCATTATCATTTGGACTATTCTGAGCATTAGGTGTAGTTTTAGATCTATTAATCTGATCAGGTGAAAGTAGAATTCCAACTGCTCTACCAAATGGAGTTCGATCCATACCAGCTAAAGCCATACCAGCTCGAATAGCTTTTTTATCATCAATTTTTGCCATAATTAGGGTCCATTATCGTTTGCACTACCACTTTCGGTAGTAAATGAGCGCCAAGGATCATAGTTTTGTTTACCACGTTTACCTTCTCCAATAGGAGTTGATGTTGGATCCCAACCTTGTCCTGGTGATTTTAAATTACCAACTGCTTCATTAGCAGCATCAAGCATGCCTTTAACTTTTTGTAACCGTTGAGCCCTCGTAGGTTCTGTGCTAGTAGATGTATCTGTTTTTGTGGATGTAGAACCTGATAATTTATTCGGGTTTACACCACTTTTTATTTGAAGAGCTCTATTTGCTGCACTGTTTTGTCTAAAGTCAGCCGTTTTCATTGGAGGTTTTTTTTTGAAGTTATTACCACTTCCACCTCCACGTTTTCCTCTAGTCATAGTTAAACATTAGGGTCATTTGTTTTTCTACCTACTTGAGCTCTATTCCATCCAGCAGGTGCACCAGGTAATGGTCTAGAGTATTCAGCTTCTGGGTCGCCTTTCTTCTTCTTGTTTTTCTTAGCCAATTTTGGTTTGGGCTTAGGTTTCTGTGGTGCCTTAGGAGGCCAATCTTTATCCCAATCAGGGGTTGGGGTTCCTGGGGAACCGCCTTTTCCGTATGCCATAGTTTTAAAATTCAGGTTTCGGTGGTTTATGTGGATATTCAGGTAAAGGTACACTACCCTTTCCTGCTGTTTTACTAATATAGGTTCTATATTGAGTAGGATTCATTGATGTTCCTATACCTTGTTCAATCATATTTATAGCATCATTAACATTCCATCCGTTAGCGGTCATATTAATAAGCTGCTGTGTCTTTTTTGGTTCATCTATAAATTTCCAAAATCCAGCAATGTCTGGATCAATGAACGCTGCTACATCTTCTTTTAAATTCCATCTTGCTCCTATAGCAGTTAGAACTTCATCTGCGTAAAGCTGAGTAGCATTTTTTGCTGAATTAGGAATTTTTGGAAATAAGCGCCTATTAGTTGGTATATTACGTCCACCACTTTTTAAGTCTTTTATATGATCTATCGACATAAAAGGACCACCAAGAGATTTATTCCAAGCTTGTGATACTCTTGTTAAAGCCTTATTACCATCAGTAACATATTTTTTATATTTCTTAGCTACATCTAATATTCTAGCGTCTGACCATTCCGGTCTTAATTCTCTTACATAACTTATTACTTCTTGTAAAGGTACAGCTTCTCTATGTCTTCTTATCATCCTAGCCTGTTGATAATTTATCTCAGGAACTAGTTGATACCCAAAACCTTCTTTTAAATTTACAGGTGTATTTTTGATTCGTACTACTTTAAATTTCACACCATTTTGATCGTAAAATTCATTATTGTAACCTTTTAATGTATAACCTTGGTCTGAATTTCTACGTGCATAATTAACTGCTTCGTCTAATTTATCTGCAGCACTATCTACATCCTTACCCCAGATATTTTGAAAATCAACATCATTTTTTAGTTCCGTAGCGACATCTGTCCAATCTGCTTCTGGACCAGGATTTTTACTAGGAAGATCTATTCTTGTCTGAGCATCAGCCCAATCACCAGGAGAATCTAACTCACTACCCATGTTATAACGAGTAGGGAATAATTGTTTAGTTCTTATAAATTTATCGTAATCTATACTTAATGAGTCCCAAGGAATACGAAACAAATCACCAGTATCTGTGACAGCAGCTAGTCCTGTAGGAGGTGTTCTGTTTATCCATCTTATTAACCGTGGACCTAAGTCTTCTGCAACATCTTTAATAAGTGCCTTACCTATATTTGCACCGAACCCTACTATTGGATTTTTATATGTCCGTAAATCAACAAAGAATTCTGAAGCTTCTTTAGGGTCTCTTAGATCAGGAAGAAGACTAAAAGCGTAATCTTGTCCTGCAGTTGTTGTAGGTTTTTCTCCAGGTAATGTCCCTATTAAACTCATTTTTGCAACATCTGAATGACCTAAGGATCTCTTTATATCCTCATTAGGTTCAGGCTTATCATATTGTATAGGATTCTCTATAGATTGATTAAGTCTATTATAAAGATTTTCAGGAGTAAGTAAATCACCAGGATCTTTAGGATCAGTAATATCCTTGTACTCCTCATTAATCTTCTTATCCTCTTCTTCTTTTAATCTACCTAATTCTTCATCATTATTATAACTTGAGGTCATAATTAACCCACTCCGATTCTAAGCAACTTGCCCTTATCATAGTATTTACGTTCTGTTGTTATACCTAATTCTGCACGTTTTTCAAGTACTTTTGGCATATTAGCTGCTTCCCATTTACGGCGAGCTGATCTTGTCATTACACCTAAAGCTTCACCTGTATTAGGATCTATTGTATGAACATCAGATCTTAAGTCATAACCTGCAGGAGCTCCTTTTTCGTTTCGATCAGCCAATTGCGGTTCCTCTTTCTGTTTGTTAAGGGTTTGTTCCGCAGCAAATACTTCACCTGTAGTAGGAGCTTGAGCTGGAGTTACTTTAGTGGTATTTCCAGGCATAGTCTTTCCTTCATATACACCACCTTCTTCATAATCTCTCTTATCACCATAATACGGATTCTGCCAGGTACGACTCTTAATACCCATAACTTTTAAAGCTTGTCTATGCCTATTTATATTAACATCATTTGACTTTTCTTTAGCTATTCTAAGTTCTTCTTCAGCATCTGATATAGCCTTATTCTTTAAATATTGTGTTTTACCACCTTTTATTACTAATTCACCTTTAGTATTAAAAACTTTATGAGGTGTATCTCCTCTACGAGGTAGATCACCTTCTTTAGCTGGTGGAAAGAAGCGACCTCTACTTTTTGCAATATTTAAATCATTTTGTTTATCTAATACATTAAAGTCTTCTTTTACCTGTTTGGTTTGTATTAGTTTTCCTACATTACTTATTTCCTGATAAGATTTAGTAAGTTTAGATTTCAGATTTTTCTTATATGTAGGAGTTACTCTTTTATTAGTTCTTTCATCTATATAGTAGGAGTTACCTTTTTGATCTGTAATAAATGTAAAATACTTTTTAGAATAGTTATCATAAGCATTGCTATCAGCTTTAACTCCGAATACATTTTCAAATGTTGTTTGTAAACTCTTATAACTGTCCTTTTGAGTTAATGTTTTACTCATTTCCGTTTTGCCCCTCCTCTGGCACGATTTGTTTTAGGTATTTCAAGTTTAAGACGGTTTTTCTTATGAGATACGTCTTTACCGCCTTTACCCATAATACCTAATTCTCGACGCTTACGTGCGAGTAGTTTACGGTAGGCTTTTTTAGCTGATGTACTATTAATCTTCTTTTGTTTTTTCTTTTGTTTCTCGTAGGACTTCCGGCCTTTAGCGGATTGATAGTACCGAGAAGTCTTGCCAGGGTTAGATGCTCGCTTTGGTGCCATACATCCTCCGTTTTACGAGTTCAGGGTCAACTGTGGGTAGGATTCTATTTAATTTATCTAGTGGATTACCTTCGTAGGCAACACCTGTGACATCATTTGTTTTAAGCCAGTCACATGCTGCTTTTAAGTCTTGAGTAGTAGCCTCGCCACTTTTGACCCTTTTCAGGAATTCAGTAGTGACAAGGCTATGTAACTCATTAAACTTCTCTTCTGCGGCTTTCTTTGCCATTACATCATATCGATAAGTTTGTTTGTCTCTTCTTTCCGTCTTTTTAATCTTTCGATTAGAGATTCAGTTTTCTTTTCTTTTTTCTTTTTAGGTGGTGGAGCCGGAGACCAAGATACATCACCTTTATCCCAGTGATACTCAGCTTGCTTCTTAGCTTTTACCATAGTTTTAAGAGAATAGTTTGTCTTTAACGATTTCTAATGCCTGATCATCAAGTTTATTATCAGTTCGTTTTACATAAGCAGTCAGTAGATCTACTACTAATTGCTTAACTGAATCTGATTTAATAAAGGCGAGAAGGATGGGCTTGATTAATAGGGTCATTGTTTTAGTGGTTTAAACGTAATTTTCAAATTCTGTAAGTTCGATAGTACCATCACTGCTACCATCTCTAATTAAAGCTATATTAGCTTCCAAGGGTACGTCTAATTCAAGACGTTCTCCAGCTGCAATAAAGTGACTTGTATTGCCATTAGCTGTTTGTGCTCCTGTACCGATTGCATAACGGGAAGCATTTGCTACACAATGGATGGATATACGTTCACATGTTGTAGTTAACGCAGTATTAGCACTACTAGAACCAGCAGCTAATTGTCTAGCTACTCCAGGTTTCCGTAATCCTGGTCCTTTTATACGGGCTTGTGTTCTAACTGTCATGATTTAGATTTAGTATCCTTTTGAGTTGTTGTTTTTTTAGCTACTGTTTTCTTTTTAGCAGCCTCTTGTTTTTCCCAGGCTTCTCTTTGATTTGATATAGTACTCATTTTTTATTAAGTGGGTTAATATTTTGCCACCATGGTTTAGGTGGCGGTGGAGGTAAACTTATAGCTTTAGCTTTAGCAACCTCTTGTTTAAATGCAGCAATAGGTATGACATCTTGACACATATGATATACACGTGTACCAGGACGTAACATAAAGCCCTTCTGCTGTAATTCAGCACATTTAAGAACTCTGACTAATTCATAGTCAAGTTCCATTTTAGCCTGCTGTCTGGCTCCAATAGCTTTACAGCGTTCAATAAGTGATCCATCAAGGGGAATCATGAAGTTTATTTGACCGCCCCAATTTTCAGCAACAGTATAACTTTGCTGATCCATATGTTCATCATATGGTGTTGTGTGGTTGCCCATATAAAATGGGCTAAATGTCATTGTTGCACCGTTACAAGATATGTTTGGCCCGAGAACCTGACGACTTGGTGCTCCATTGTTTTGGAACTGTACGGCTTGATTTGTGACGTTTCCGGTAGCAGCTGCCACTGGATTCGAGGTGTTATTTGTTTCACCTTCTTCTGCCCTAACAGGATTTATTGTGAGAATACTGATAATGATACCGTAGTAGAGGTAGTTTCGATTTCTCTTTCTATCTCTGTTACTTCGAGTACCTGACTGGCTGCTCTTGTTATTACTTCTAAAGAGAAGTCTGAGCCAGCTGTTGTCATGTTGAATACCGAATCTGAATCCGCTATTCCGCCTGAAGACGCTGAGGTGTGGGTTATGTTGTCTCCTGACCATTTGTTTAATGCAGACCCATAAGTAGTGATCTCAATTGTCTCTGTGATCTCTTGGGTCGTTGTAGTGGTTGAGTTCATACTCCCCTGGGTGAATTGGGGAGTAACTAATTCTGCTCTTGCTACCGAGGGTGCAAACAGTAGGAAGAGTAAAAGCCATTTCTTCATTCTTCCTTCTTTTTAGTTGCCATAGGGCAGTTGACAGGAGTCATCCCTTTCTTTTGATTGGATGTATTAAGCCCGAAGGACGCAAGTGCACCAGTAAATATACTTGCCACGAACGTGATATCCGAACTTCCTGCTTTCTTTATGACTGGTAATTCTACATAATTTAGGGTAATAATAAACCCTGCCCATACAACTACGCCCAGTCTGACGAAGGTAGATAGGATTTGTATTTGGGATTCGTTATCCTCCGCAGCATCTTTCAATTTGTGGAGGAGGTTTTTTCCTTCCTTTTTTTCTTCCATGCATCAACTTTAGATTGTAGTTGCTTCTGAACTTTCTTTTTAATTGGTTCAAATAAGGATTGAGTAACAGTAGTTGTTGTTACTGCTATAACAGCTGTTGTTACTGCAGTTACTACTACAGCAGTTTCCGGTATTGGCATTTTAATATCAATAACCGGAATCTTTAAAGTAGGTTGTTCAGGTTGTTCTGTCTTCTCTTTATCTTCTGCTTCCTCAGTCTCCTCAGGGCGCTCTAAATCAGCTGGAGGTATGAATATAGGTTTATAGGCTGGAACGTCCGCTGTAGGCTGCCTGAGGTACATCTGAGGGATATCTAAAGATCTAGGTAGCTTCGGTGTCGGTATCTGTATCGACATTTTCTAGTTCAGTTAGAACTTTTAATGCACCTTGTAGTTCTGAAAATCTTTGTGAAGCAGCATTTTTCTGCTCTAATAATTTATTATGAGCTTCTGCTACTTGTTGTAGTTCAGCGTGTACTTGTTCAATTTTTGCTTGAATATTCATATTTAGGATGGTTTAGGGTATTTGTCTTTGGTTTTTTTAATTGTAGCTTTCCAAGCATCTATACCATTATGATAGATGTCGTCTAGCTGATCAACCACTCTAGGGTATTCGGCTGATCTTTTTCTTGCATAATCTTTTGCATCAAAAGCATCTTGTAATGCTTTCAATCCATCAGTACATGCTTTTTCGGTAGGTTTAGTACTACCATCTAGAGTTACTAAATTAGCCCATGTTCTTTCTGGACCAGATATAATAACTCTGCCATTCACATCTCCACCTGCTCTCCAGCCAAACCATTGGCCAAATTTTAAAGAACAAAGATAGTCTTCAATGTGATCGGCTCTTCCTGTATTATGATCCATAATTAAGTATCTGCTAATTTAATAAAGGTTATATTATTTCCACTATCCCCACCACTTACTTGCATGGCTCCTTCTGTTTGATAATAGAATTTAACTTGGAATGGAGTGCCATCATTTACATCTGAAGTAATATCAAGTACAACCGAACAATAACACTGACCATAACAAACTCCATTATCTACACCAGTAGCATCCCAAGTATTCCATTGTCCGTGTGCTACTTGTGTCCAAGAAGATCCACCATTTGTTGAAAGGTAAATACGATTTCCAGCTATTCTACTTGATGTATCATCATGATAACCAGCTAAACTATATGTTATCAGCCAATGTCCTTTTGATGGGAATTTAAATATACCACTACTTTCAGTCATTGAAGTACCAAGTAAGGACCACTTTGTATGCCCCATATTTGATTGGTTAAATTCACTCCAATTCGATGTCAGATCACCACTAGTATCTGCGTTTGCAGCAAAACCAGCATGGGACCATTGAGATATATAATTAACACCAGGAGAACTACCTGAAACGGTTAAGTCACCTGTAACAGTTACACCAGCTGATGTTGTCTCAAGCTTCTTAGCAGCATTATGATATAGTTCTACAGCTCCATCACCATTACAAGAAATATTTGACTCATAAGTTCCACTACCATTTCTACTTTCTATTCTTAGCATTTGAGAACTTGCAAATGCTCTTATCCTCCACTGATCCGCTAAATCATCAGCTTCATCAGGGAATAGATATAAAGAAGCATCATTACCTTCAGTACCTAAAACTTGAACACCATTAGTATCTGTTTGAAAAGCTACGCTATTATTATAATAGAGATAAGCAGAACCATTAGCAACCCCTTGAAAATAACTTTCTCCACCAGCTGATTGAAGTCTTACATCATCACCTCTTATATATAACTCTCCAGTATCATTATTTATGTATGAATCATTTCCATCATGATAGATTTCTAGATCGTTACCTGTACCAAGTCTGAGTTTAACGTCATCGTCTAAATCTAATCCTGTAGCTCCACCAGCACCACCAGCAGGGGTGGCCCATGTAAGACCACCTGTATTACCGGATTGTTTTGATAGGAACTGTCCGTTAGAACCTGCATTACTGATTTGTAATTTAGCCTCATTGATCGCTTCATCTTTAGCGCCCTCTTGGCTTATTTGTGTCAATGGCATAGTTAAGAAACCTCCGTTAAGTCAAATTTATACTTTTTACCATTATTCCTATTAATTAAGAATAGATCGTCAGCTCCTTCTTGTAAGGTCCAACTTCCACGCGTACCATCAACTTCATTAGCTGGAGTATTAGCAGGATTCATATTAGAGAAATTAAAGTCACATCCAGAACATGATCCAGTAACTGTAATCCCTGAACCAGTTGTCTCAAGTTTCTTTGCACCGTTATAATAAAGTTCTGCAGCGTCACCACCAAAACTTGCAATTGTATTATTACTTTCATCTGCAAAAGACATTGGAGTAACTATAGTTGAACCAGTACCGTTCACATCTATAGATCCACCGAAAGTTACACCTGAACTAGTTGTTTCAAGTTTCTTAGCATTATCATAGAAAAGTTCTACTGCACCATTCTCAATAGCAACGATCATATCTTCATCGCCAGCTGGATTCAGTATATCTACTCTACTAGATTTTATTTTTAAATTACCTGTACCAGATTCATTTATATATGAGTGAGATCCATCATGGTAGATTTCAAGATCTGCACCATTACCAGCTGTAAACTTACAGTTATCTTTAGCAACAAAGTCATCATTATGGTTCTCTAAATCACCATAAACTCTGACTCCTCCGCTTTGGGTTTCAAGCTTCTTAGCATTATCGTAATAGAGTTCTACGGATCCATCATCGTTACATACGATAGATTCTTCACCATATTTAGCTTGAAGACGAATATCATTAGGACTGCCGCTAGCATTACCTAAATAAAGAATACCTGTATAATTATGAACCCAGCTATGGGTTCCATCATGGAAGAGTTGTAGATCTTGACCAGCACCTAACTGAATCTTTTCTGAATCTCCTAACCTTAAGTTATCAACCCAGACTAAAGAAGTAAAGTTAAAGCCACCATCGAAACATTCACCTACTTGATTATTACTTGTATCGTATATTTTAATACCATTAGTAGTTGTTTCAAACTTCTTACTGTTATCATGATAAAGTTCTACTGATCCATTATTAGTAGCTTTAATACTAGTTTCATAAGAACCACTGCCATAGTTTTCAAGCTTAAAAGTGCTATCAGTTCCTGCTATTAATCTCCAAATATCAGCATTATCATCTCCATCATCTGCTTCTAAATTAATAACACTAGCACGACCTTCTGGCCCTATCACTCTTAACTCACTATCAGTATCACCAGCAGTCTTAACTGTTAATCCAGCTGCATGTGTTTGACACTGTAGTTCGTTGTCGTGATAGAGTTCTACGGCTCCATCAACAGTAGCGTGGAGCATGGATTCACCACCTGAGGTTTTAAGTAGTTTTACTGAACCAGAAGCTGTATAAAGAACTAAATCACCAGTACCGTTTTGGATAATTGAATGGGATCCATCATGGTAGATTTGTAGATCATCTCCAGTTCCAAAGACACCTTTTACACTATCAGCACATTTCCAACCATCACTCGTTGTCTCAAACTTCTTATTTCCTGTATGATATAGTTCTGCAACATTACCATTTGCTTTTACAATATTATTGCCAGATGCGTTTTCAAAACGAATATCATCTCCAACAATTTTTATTGCACCTGTACCTTGATCTGAGATGAAAGAATGAGATCCATCATGATAGATTTGTAAATCTGCTCCACCACCTAATCGGATTCTACCTACAGTTCCACTTGAAGAATCAGGTAAATTTACATTACCTGTTGGTTCTACATTTGTAGAAATTATATTACCTGTAACAGTAGCTCCAGCACTGGTGGTATTGAACTTTATATTATTATCATGGTAAAGTTCTGTACTCCCATTCGCAGTACCTATTAAATAGTTTTCTCCATTTTCACTAGTTAATTTAAGACTATCAGAACGTACAAAGAGAATACCTTCAGTATTTTTTATCTCTGAATTTGTCGCATTATGAAATATCTCTAGATCATTACCTGTACCAAATCTGACTTTAACATTATCAGCGTAATCAGTAGCAGCAGCTAAATCAACTGTTTCCCAAGATAATACACCACCACTTGTATTACGTAAGAATTTATTAGAAGCTGGTTTAGCTAATCTAGCCCAAGCATCTGTACCACTACCATAAATTAAATCACCAGCAACTAAAGATAAATCTATTTTAGGTGCTGTAACAGAATTATCACCAACTGTTGCTACAGCTGTAGCTGTTCCGATTTGTGTTACAAATAGAGTTGAACCACTTGCAGGAGGATCACAGAATTTAATACCATGCGTATCATTCAAATAGAAACCTTCTTCGCTTCCACTGAAAGTACCTGTGTTAGGTTTCTGGATAACACCATTTAGAACTACAATTAACTGAATTGCAGATACAATACTAGCATCACTAGTCCCATCAAATAAATCGAATTCTTCATTAGAACCGTTAAATGTTGGTCCTGAACCATTATGTGCTTGATCATGATCCTTTACAACTAGTGACTTATAGTCACCAGCTGATGTAACTTCTTTCCAAGAACCACCTGAGTTATATGCCCCATCATAGACATACATCTTATTTGTACCTGTATCAAAGAACAGGTCTCCATCATCATTAGATGAATGATTATCAGCAGTTTTAGTACCTACTCGATATCTATTACCAAAATCATTTATATCATCACTTAAGTTTAAGACATCAGCATCTTTCGCTAAGAAACGATAGAAGTCATATGTATGTTCTGTGCCTGTTGTCTGTAATAATAAAGTATAATTAGCAGTTGTTGTTTCACCACGTACATCAGTTGGGAATCCATTAATAGTTACAGTACCATTAGATGTAATCGTATCACCTGTAGTACTTTGACCATTTCCATCAACTACAAAACCTACAGGATCAGTAACACTGATAACCATACCAGCATCCCCCTTAGGGTCTGGATGGTCTTCAGGGAAACTATCTTTATCAGCTATAATCTTGAAACCACCAATAGAATCAACAACATTAGCAACGTGATCTGCTACAGCCTTAGATGTAGGCAACACAGTATTACTAGTTGTAGTAAGAGTAGTTTCTTCACATCCTATCTTAGCAAATGTAATTGCATTATCTCTTATATGATCTGTTGTTACAGCTCTATTACCATCAGTACTTGCATCAGATTTTAATTCAGCTGAGTTTATACCATTATCCTTAACCGTAACCTCACCACTAGAACAGTTGAAGTTATCTGTATGGAATTGAGATATACCTTTATTAGATGCTGTAGCAAGTTCACCAGAAAATTCTGTACCATTAAGGTCTAATCCTTCTCCAGCTGTATATGTAGTATTATTATCTGAAGCCCATGCTAAACCAGTTGATGTACTACTATCAGCTTTTAAGAATTGACCATTACTTCCTGCTGCTAATCTGGCAACAGTATCAGCTGCTGTAGCAGCAATGATATCACCTTTAGCATCTACAATAGTCTTTTTAATTGCTTTTGCATCTAAATCAGCTATATCTACTCCATCTACTGTACCACTAACAGTGATATTACCTGTAACATCTATACCAGAACTAGTAGTCTCAAGCTTCTTAGCATTATCATAATAGATTTCTACAGCACCATCTTTAACGAATTTAGCCATCTTACCGTCTGCCCAGAGCCCATCAGACATAATGCCGATGTAAGTTCCGGTAGTATTCAGGTAAAGTTCTCCTGCACCTTCATCACTGACAAAACTATTTGATCCGTTATGATAAATCTGTAAATCATCACCTGTTCCTATTAATATCTTATCATTATCTTGTAAATCTAAATCAGCATTTAAAGTAGTTTTACCTGTAACGTCTAATGTACCTGCAATTACTGTATTACCAGTTGAGGATGCAACAGTAAACTTGTTTGTATTAACATCGAAGTTACCAGCAGCACTCAATGTGCTATCTAATGTTGTAGCACCTGTAACATCTAAAGTACCTGCTATGTCTATATTATCTGTAAGTTTACTACCATCTACTTTATCAGCTCCAATAGTAGTTACACCAGAATTTGATATAGTTACATCTCCAGTCATAGAGACTTCAGCAGCTTTATTAGATCCATTACCAACTAAAATTTTACTACTATCTAAATTTTCTAGTTTAGTAAACTCAATAGCTGCACTTGCATTGATATCTGCATTTACAATAGCACCATCTCTAATCTTAGCACTTGTAATAGAACTGTCTCTTATGTCTCCTGCAGTAATTTCTTGATCTCTGTTTTCAAATATAGCATATAATGCTTGTTTTTGGTTATTATTTAAGTCACCAGCTTTAACTGCTGATCCAGCTTGATAGGTTGCTTTAGGATCATATTCACCTACAGAACCTTTATCAATATCAGTTTCTCTGTAAATCCGTATAGTTCTAGTGTTTTTAGGAGCACCATCTGATTCACATACATCAGAATCAACGCCTGTGTTATTAAAGGTAACTGTACCACTAGCAGCTGTCCAATCAGGTATTGTAAAGTTAGTTACATTTTTAAAGTCCCCATTAGCGTCTGTAACTTGAACTTTTACATCTTCTAATTGATAGGATTGAAAGGTATAAGCCCACGTAAGATCAGACCCATCCCCTGTAAATTCTTTTGAGGTTGTTGTATTTGCCATAATTATTTATAGATATTTAGGAGTGGTTCTACGTTAGCAGTTGTCTGAACTTTTTTCTCATATCTTTTCCGTTTCTTTTCCTTTTGTTCTTTAATAAGCATTTGGATTTTCGGATCAAACATAATACTTGCCCAAGCTTTTTTACGAGCTCGTTGGAATATCCAGTCAATTTTACGATTATGATAGTAATCTCCAGATTCGTAATTACCACGAAGTCCAGAATTAATATCTTTATACATTTGATCTAAAGAAGTCTGTACCTTTTCTTCTTTAGCTATTTTATTTAATTGATGTTCTAAGTTCTGATCTCCTATAGCTTTTTGGAACATAGAACGTATTTCTGGTGAGTCTTGTAAATTATCACCATTAGGAGAGAAATATGTGGATAATCTTATATCATAACCGCTATCAAATAGTAATTTCCTACCAGGACTTTGATCCAAATTCAACTGAACAGGACTGAAAACATTATATGCTCTAGTCAAGAAGTCATGATCCCTAATAGGTCTACCATTTAACATATCATATTTAATTGGAAGCGGTTCATCAGTTATATTTTCACTAATAAGGTTTCTATTACGTAAGGCTTGGTCTATACCAGACCCTAATTCACGTGTATATGGTGTGAATAGTTTACCTAAATCATTCCTTAAGCCTGCTAAAGGTACTGTATTATTCAATAATCCAGCGAAAATACGCTCTGCTTGACCAGGACGACCAGCAAATAAATCAACAAATTGTTGCATACCAGCAAGATATGACTTACTAGCAACACCTTGAGCAATTACAAGTGAGGTTTTAAGTAGTTCTTTCTCTGTCCATTCTTCCCCCATTAACATACTATTATCACCTACATCAGCAATAATAGACATAATTTGGTTAAATGGTTCAATTGAATCATAACCTACCCATAATCCACCTACTTTAATACTTCTAGGCTTATATCCAGCATCTAGCCACATCTGACGTTTTTGTCTATCAGTAGGACCATTACCTGTCATATTACCTGACATCCAAGACCAAGCCGCTATACTTGTTACAGCAGTACCCATACCTAAACGACCAACTTGTAATGCCTTAGCATTCATCAGTTCTTCAGGTGTTGTAATACCATACTTAGCAACATCAGATAGATTATCAGGTCTAGCCCATGCTATATCATTAAACTCTTTAACTAGGAAGTTGAATCCAGGTGTATGTTTAGCGGTTAAACTAATGCCATTGACACCAGTTCTTGCAAACAGAAAGAAAGGCTTGGCCCATGGGTTAGCAGTAAATACATCATTCAATCCTTTTGCGAATCCAGTTAATTCTTGTGTAAGTGTTACTTCTTTACGAGCAAACTTAGTTGCTTCATCTAATATATCACCATTACCATCAAAGATTTGACTATAGAAATCTTGTTCATAAGCTTGCATTAATTCTTTAGTAATCTGTGGTGTTCTACCTCCAGCAGATTGTATATCTAAAACATTACGCATAGCCTTTTCTCTCATCTTAGCTCTACCTAATATGTACCCAAAGGCATCATCAGTAGCAGCCATGATCTTAGTAGAATATGTCAGCCAATTAGTGTTATTAGCATTTCTAGCCATATTGGCCATTCTAAATGCAGCTTGATCTCCAGCTGTTGCTCTACCACTATCTTCAGCCCACCGTCTTAGAATTTCCCAGTTATCATCTTGTCTGGTATATTCATAATAACGTGACCTCATAGTAGATATATCACCACTCCAGTAGGAGTTCAGTTTAGTTTTGAATAAAGTCCATGATTCTGGAATTGCTTCCATCATAGCATTCATAGCTGATAAACTAGATCTTATTGTAGCTGTATCTCCTGTGAATGGGTACCTCATAGTCGCACCAATAAGGGTCGACATAGGTCTAAGGAATGTAGCGGTACTTGTACCAAGAATAGCTCTAACAGGTGTTTTAGGACCAGTTAGTACGCTATGTATAAACATACCTTCTAGTTCTCTAATTAGTGCACCTGTTCTATCAGGTCCGTTAGGGTCTATTCTACCACCCTTAATCATTTTCCTAGCCCAATTATCAAGATCATCTAAACTATTAACAGTCTTCATAGAAGAGAACGTTTCAAACAAAGCATTCATTAAGTTCTCATCAGCATCATCTTTGGCGATTTTAAGGACAGACATAATAGACTCCCTTGTATCAGCCATCTCTTGAGTTAATGTTGACTCTAAGAATTCCCTTTGTTTACCAGCACCTATCTGTCTGAAGTTATCTGATTTAATAATTCTGGCTTTCTTTGTTTCTTGTAATGCAGTTAGTAATGTATCTACAACTTGTGCAGCAGGACCATCTATATCACCAAGATCTACAATATCAGCTAGTTCTCTACCAGCTATACCTGTATCTCTTATTTGATGTAATAATGTACCTACAGTTAAATCAGCTACAACTATGTTTTTACTAGTGAATGTTTCGATTGTATCGATTACTTCACCTGCAGCATTAGTTACAGCATATGTATCTTTAGCTTTATATAACTCTTCTAAGTATTCTTTAGCAGTCATTTCAGCTGCATTTCTACCTTGAGTTATACGTTGATGAGCCATAATAGAATCACCAAATACTTCAACTAATGTCTTTCTACTACGTTTAGCTGCTTGCACTACTTGTTGAAACTTATCATTACTATATAATCTTCTTAAGATGCTCTCAGCCGTAGCTTCACTAACATCTCCCTCTCTAGCAATACGTTCACGTTGTACAGGAGTTGTTACAGAACCCGTAGATCCTTCTTCTGATCCCCAATCTTGACGTATTTTCTTATTTGTTTCCCAAGCTTCATAAGGTGTTTGTTCAGATATATGAGCACCTTGAGTAGAATCAGCAATAGGTCTATTCTTAGAAGCACGGAATTCTGCATCGCCTTTTCTAAGTTCAGAAATACCTTTTTCTACATCTTGGGTTTTAATGCTTTGGTTTCTATCTGTAATCTGCTTTATAGCTTTCTTACCACCTTTACCTATTACATAAGCAGCACCATCAAATAGAGTACCAATACCCATACCTTCTACAATGTTTTTAAATTTCAACATTACAGGATGATCTGTTTCTTTTGTAGTAATAGGTGTATCTATGAAACCATACCTATCACGTAAGGCTCCTAATGCATTCATACCATCTGATTCTTTAGATATTAAATCAGAGGCAGCACCAACACCTGCAGCTCTTACAAAACTGTTAGCTAATAAAGTACCGCCAACACTTATGCCTAGTCTAGCAGCAGTTACTTTTGCTGCAGGTATAATAGCAGCAGCTAACGAACCGAAGTGCACAACACCTCTAGCTAATTTACCCCACCATGTTTTAGTTATTATAGGATTATCATAGTCAGTAAAAGGATCCCATTCAGGTCTATAGCCTTCTTCAGTCTTACGTTCTCTAGCCATTTCACCAGAGAATGCATCTATTGTACGTTCTGGAAAAGTAGCTATTGATGAGGCGGTATCTTGTAAACCGCCTGATAAGATTGATTGGCCTTCCTTGACTAATGCTTTAAAACCCCATTTGTCTGCTTCTCTAGGATCTTTTTGTTCAGCTAAAGCTTGGTTCTCTTCAGACTGTGCCTGTTGTGTTTCTTGAGCTTCAACTTCCTCGTTTTCACTCTGTTGTTCTGCGGCTTCAATTATAGAATTTCCTTCTTGAATTAAAGCGTCAGAATCTATTTCTAATAAAGAAGGTTCTTGTGCCATGTTTATGTCATTAATACATCCCCGATGAATGCCTTAGCAACATCTGGGGCTAAATTATTTAGCTGAAGATATGGTGGTAATTCTCCGACTTGGGCGACGAACTCATTATTAAGTTCTTCTGGTATATTCACTAAGGTTCTATATGAACTATCTACTAAAGCATATTGTTGAGAAGTTTGAGCCTTAGATCGTAACTCCTCTTTAGCTTCTACTTCGATATCTCCACCTTTATCATAACTACTGAATTGAGTTGGATCAATTAGTCTGATTTTATGTGTGTCTTCATCATTGATAACTCTTAAAGTTTTAGCTGGAGATGGTTTTCTAAGAAGTTGTTGGACTTCTTGTGGTAATTTATCTTCATATATACGTAATTTTGGCTTATTAAAATCTGATTCTTTTATAATACCTAATTTTAATAATCTCCATCTCATGATTCGACGAGCAGTACCAGCATCACCATTTGGTAATCTTTTAATCATAGGTACTAAACTTTGATAATAGGTTGGGATACTATTTGTTTCTCCGTTAGTATATGCAATAGCAGATTTAATTGCTTGTTCTTCTCCTTCCCAAGGTTCAATACTATTAATCAAATTAGGATCTTTACCTAAGTTAACTTTAGCTTTACCTATACGAATTTTTTCACTAGCAGGTTGTACAGTACCACCATATTTTGACCATGATGTATCACCAGGTTTACCAAGTTGTAATCCATCTAGAACAGCTTTTCTACCAGCTGCCATGGCTTGTTCATGAGTTCCTGTTTCTCTAGCTTCATTATATGCATCATTAAATGCTGCAGTAGCATTCGCTTCATATGCTCTATATTTAATAGTTTTCGCTTGTTCTAAATCAGTTTCTTGAGTCTTTTGATTAACAGCAGCAGTAATGAATTTATTTCTTTCCTTGCTATCAGTACCTTTATTGATTTGTTTCATCCACTGCAATTTTAATTGATGATCTTCAATACCCTGAATATCCTCTAGTGTAATAGAATCACCTCGTAATTGTCTTTGTTCTAATTCTCTTACTAGTTCAGCATCAGCTACATCAGTTGCCGTTGCTAGTTTCTTCAATATATCAGGTACTGCCTCAATACTTATTCCATGCTTATTTGCAAAATCTACAATAGCTTCCCACCGCGATTGAACAGTAATAGGTGTCTTGCTACTCTGCATATCCGTTACTGTTTTCAAAGCATCAGCTTCTAATTTATATTTCTCCTCATTCGTAGCATTTTCAACCTGTTCTTTCTCGAAAGCAGTAACCCCTGCTAACATAATCGAAGATTCTTGTTTCCAATAGTCTCTTGCAGTAACCACATGAGGTTTCTCTGGTGTACTTAAGTTAGATTCAAATTCATGATCAAGAACTTTTTCAACTGTTGCTCTATCAAGGACACCAGTTTTAGCATAACGAGCTATAGTTGTTGCTGCATGTAATTTAGCTGCTTTATAGGATCCATACTTTTCTACGTGAAGATTAACATGATCTTTAAAATATCCAGGATCAGTTTGTATTCTATATTTTAGATCTTCTGCACGAGCTTGTGCACCAACTTCTCCTTGTATCTTAGCGAGTTGTTCAAATTTACTTTTAGTTAATGTATGACCTGCTTTGATAATAGGAGACCAAACATGTTTTTTAAACCTGCCGTTTCTACCTCTAGCTATCTCTCCATTAGCATTTAAATAGTGGTATACTAAAACATCCATTACTGCTCTTGCCTCTTGCTGATTTCTCGCATCAGCGAAATTAGTTACTCTTCCATCAGGTAACCGAACCCACATATCATACTGTGCTTTAGCAAAAAAACCATCAAAATCTTGTACAACAGTTGCGTAATCTTTATAAGCTAATCTATCTTTTTCAACATTACCTACACCATTCTCGTCTTTAATAGCACCTATGGTTGTTAGTTCATGTTTAAGATCACTATCTGATTCATGATAACCATGTTTATTAACTTCAACTTGAGTAGCGAGTAGTTCTTTATCAGCTTTATTATCTTTATCAATATCATCATCTGCAGCCTCTATGTTACCTTTTAAAATTTGTTGCTGTCGCTCTGGAGATAATTTACTATACCAACCATATCCCTCGCCACTACCTGTTTGATGTATTAGTTTAGCCTCTTTCATTCTATTACTGAAGGCTCTTATAGGTCTTATCTGTTCTTCATATTTATTTAATTGCTGTTTAAACTCTACTCCCCCTTTCAAAGTACTTACTAACTGCTCCACGGGAGTTGGTTTTTTATACATATGATTATACTGTTGTATCAGCATCTCATAGTATCTATTTTTATCTTCTACTAAACTATCTATTTGATTATTAACATTTTCAGTTTGATCGACCTCTTCAGACATTCTCGGATCAATCATTGTTTTTAAGCCTTCACCCGAAATAGGTGCGTCTACACCTCTACCTAAGGTTTCATAATATGAAGTAGTCATAATTTAAGTTTCCTAACTGTTTTTACCTAATGAGGCAGCACTTACTCCTAGAGATCCAATAGATAGTAGCATCTGTAAGTTAGCGAACATTTGTCCCTGTTTGTCTTTTGGAGGCATCATCACAGGAGCGCCATACTCAGGAGGTAATCCTACTTTCTCTTTATTTCTAGCTAAGGCTATTCTATTATACTTATCAATTTTATTTAGCGTACCATCCATATTCCTACGGAATGTAGTATCAATAGAGCTTTCAATTTGTGCTTGTTTGGCTAAGATCTGTTTGTACTTATTCATACCGTACCGTCTAGATCTAGACTCACCTGTACCTACATCAGCTCCACGATTGATTTCTGCTTTACTTGCAGCAAGCGCTTGCTTCTGTTGTCTGCCTCGACCTAAAGCATGTAAAGCTTTAACATAAGCATCACTCCTAGCTTTGGCTAAACCACCAGCTATTCTTTGCCTACCTCGTTTACCTTGAACTTCTCTATTCCAATATTTAATGGAAGCTGAGTGAAATGCATAATCTTTCTTTTGTTTTTCAATTCTAGCTTGCATTCTTATGCCAGCATTAGGATCTGGTGCACACACGGCAAAATTCTATAAAGGACAATTGGTTAGGGCCGTGAGAAATTTCTCGCAGAAATTTAAAGCCCAAAAATTTGAGTAGTTTTAAATGAACAGTATTACGTTTATCAACAATGTTCCATAATAGCGGTTCAGTTCTACTCTCAATGAATCGCTTAGCTTCTCTAGCAAATGTTATAGGGTATTCTAATATAGCAGGTGTACATAACATCCATACTTCTCCATTAGGTCCAACTCCAGCCATTCCGGCAGTCTTACCGTTAGGCACTTCGAACCATACACAGGAGCTTCTGTGAACAGCTAAAGGGAGCTCTTCCATAGGATCTAGCCCGTGACCTTCTTCGACTTCTCTACGGTCTTCTGGAAGTAAATTAGAGGCCACCTTAATGGCAGCCTCAACAGTTGCTGGGTGAATATATTCAGACATTATTAGCCTCGTTGATAGTGCATGGGTGACCATTCACCTTCCCAAGACATTGAATGTAATGTCGCAGGAGATGGATGTGTAGATTTTAACGTTATATCTACATTTTTACTATTCTCATAAACTGGAACGTCTTGAGTTACTTCAGCTAAATAAGGTGCATCTGATACGAGGTACTCATCTAAGTCAGTACATTCATAAACTTCAGTATATGTAGGTTTACCTACTCTAGTTAATGAAGTTTCATATAAACCTACTTTACCAAAGTTTAATTTAAGTCTATGAACAGTGATTTTAGAATTAGTATCAGCAGCTACTTTATCTCCTTGTGCTTGCTTAAGATATATTCTAGGGAATTCTACTTGATAATCATATAGATAACCTATGTATAGACTAGAAATCGGAACTTGAACATAATGAGTTCCATCACCTTGACTTGTTATATTAATAGCTGTACCAGCTGTGGCATTTGCAGATGATGTAGCTAATTTAAATGAATTATCATCAACTTTAATAATATAGTAAAGAGTATTATTAGTAAGTCCTCCTGCAGTGGTTGGTCCGGCTATCCATCTTATTTCATCAGCTGTAGATAAACCATGATCATTAGAAGTTATTACTTCAGTACTAGTATTAATACTCGTCTTGTAGATGCCAAGTTGCCTATTATAATCCCAGTTACCAGTAACAGTGAAATCATTATCAGGGTTATTGCCTAATAAAGTGCATTCAACATATCTACCTTCTCTAGCTGTATTAGAATCTGTATCAACTAATACTAATTGACCATTTGGTGTTGTTACCTCTGGAATCCAACTAACATTACTGAAGGTTGTTAGATTAGTAGTATCATCAAACACACCATCTCTAATTGTAGTGTAATTATCTAAATGAATTAAATAATTCACATCATCTTGATCTATACTTGGATCAGCATCTGCTTGAACTAAATTAATTTTCTGAAAGAAATCATCTGAATCTACATAGAAGTATTCATCTTCTACAGCAAAATGATACTTTATAGGATTATTAAATTTCCATTTAAACCAAGCAGATTGTAATGGTTTAGTATTCCCCGTACGGAAATATCTATAACCAACAACAGTATCTGAATTAGTTGCAGGACTTTCTATACCAAAGAAAACCAAGTTATTCTCTCTAGAATTAGTAATTAAATTAACATCTTTTGATAAAGCAGTAGGTATCAAAGTACTAGTCGTAACTAGAGTTGGTTCACCTTCTCGTTTTACATCTGCTAATTCAACAAATCTACTATATTTATGAGAACTATCAACAAATCCTACTGTTAAACCTGTATAAATAGGTGGTAAGATTTTATTATAATTATGACTAGAAACTGATCTTAATTTTGCAGTATCTGGATTGAAAACTGTATCATCAGCAGCTAATAAAAACTGTTGGTTACTACTAAAACATAATAACCCAGATGTTATTTCAATTGCATCAAATAATGATGATGGATAATTAGATGAGCACGCTATATCTACAGGATCTGTTGCACCAACTGTTAAAGCCGTAGCAGCAAACCAATCAGGTTCCCCTAAAGTACCAGGTCTAGAACATATAACATTCTCTCCTGATAAGAAAACTAATCTATTACGGAAAAATTTAACTCGATTGATTTTATTACCGACAAAAGATGGTAATGCATTTGTGACATCATCACCTACATCTCTATCTTTCCAACCATATTTTTTAACAAGGAAGATAACTGGATTAGAACCACTAATAGACTGCCTCTGTAAAACATGTGGCATAGTATTAGCGTTAAAACTTTTTACAATACTTGGTTTAGCACACTCTTCCCATACACCAGGACCATCAACTCCATTAGTTCCGTTGAACTTTAGATAATAATCATCCTCATCAGACATACGTGCATTGGCAACCTTAACGATATAACCATCTTTACACTGAATTGGTAAGTTAGCTACATCATTAACTGTACCCTGCATGACACGCATAAGATCATTATCTAAGACCTCTACTTGGAATGCACTAGATGAATGTAAATAAAAACCATTACCGATTTGAGTTACAGTTACACCTGTACCGTTGAATTCATCAATAATACCACCTATAACTGTATCAATAGTTACAGCAGTATCAGCATCAAAAGGAGTAGGAGCTGGTCTAACTACACCATAAAAACCACCATTAATAAAACCTTTAGTAGCTATAGTTTCATGATCTGTTACCTTTATAGTGTATTGAGCATCTACATTATATTCATTATTATAAGTACCATCACCACCATTAGCCTGATCTAATGTAACAGTTCTTTCATCATCAGTATCCCAACCTTCCCCACCATGAAGTAAGGTTACATCACGATTATATGTACAGCAAAAATCTTCAGAACTACCAGTATTTGTTCTATTTCTACCTTGACCCTGTTGACCTAAGATAGTAAGTCTAAATGTTAAATTATATTTACCGGTTTCGTTTGTCTCAGCCCCACCGAATACTTGTGTTCCTATACCTGCACAGTGACCACTACCATTACCTTCTTCTAAGGTATCACTTTCTACTTTAAGACGGGTAGCTCTAGTTAAATTAGTAGTAGTTTCATTCGAATATACATTCATTGCATACTGTCTACCGTTTTCAGTTCTAAGTATTTCAACAAATGCAAAATGAGAATGAGGTCGACCATCTGTAGTACCTGTGGTAGCTACTGTAGTATCTCTATTATTTAAAAAAGTACTGTCATTTATAGTTAATGCTTGTACATCTTCTGTATCACTAGCAGATAGATATGTAGTTATTGCAGTATGATCAGAGTCACTGGCGTCATAATTACTTTGTGTATAAGCACCACTGACTGTATCATAATGTACAAAGATCTCATCACCAGCAGAATTAACTTTAGTACCAGATGCATTAAAAAGATCCTTAGTACACCACATTCTAATTTTTCCATCAGCAGCTACTTGTCCTAAGTAACATCCTTCTACGTCATCTCTATAGTAATGAAACCATGATCCACTAGATTGAATGTTAGCAAGTGGAGATCCTCCTATCCTTTTTGAACCAGGTCTCTTATATAAACCATTTATAATATCTGGTATTACATTTACTGCATTTTTAACTTGACCTGGTAACTTTAATTGATCAGGTTGTTCTGATATACCACCATTAAAGTTAGGTATTGTTTGTGAAATTCCTGGCATTATCTTCTAAGATTCCTCCATGGTTGATAAGCTGTATAAATACTATCTTCAGGTAGACCAAACATATTATGATTACCTTGATTACATTCGTATTCTACACATGCTGCCCTTGATGTTGCTTCTTGTTGAGCTAGTAATTTAACTAATTGTACATTAGTAACCATTTGAGTGGCAGCTACTCTACTTGCTCTAGCTACAATATATCTTTGAAAGACAGAGGGTACTTCTTCAAATGTAATTAACTTGACAATATCTAAATTAATATCTCCATCCCATTCATCTGTATGATCATACTTATCATATAAAAATCCATTCCTTCTTACTACATCATATTCTCTCTTACGCCAAGCATCTGTTATATCCATACGGAGTATATCGTTGGCAATTACAATTTTCTTTGTAGTGGTATCTGGTGTATATGTTACATGTCTTTCTGAATTAAAATGCCAGCCTTCATTCTGTACATCTACATTAGAGTCTCTTAATAAATTATATATAAAAGCAATTTCTGGGTTAGCATTTGAAACAACACCACTAGCATCTTTTAAAGTAGTTATAGGTGACTGTCCGATAGCTCCCAGGATTGAGTTTACTGCGGAGAGTTCGGTCTCGGTATCAATTGTCGTGGAAGCCATAAAGTTATATTAATAAAAAAAGGAGGACCGAAGTCCCCCTTATGTGAATAGATAGATAATTAGAATGCAGCGTTGTTGCCACTTAGAGCAGCTTTACCTGCAACTAATTCTACAGCACAAGCTGGGTTGAGAGGAGCGGCTCCCATAGCCAACCTACCTAGAATGACATCTCCCTGATAAATCACGGATACATCTCCTGAAGTAACTTGAACTTGAGGTCCGATTGCTTCTACACAACCAACGGCTTCTTTCTGGAAGATAAGTCCACAAGAGTGGTCAAACTTAGCTTCTTCACCATAGTCGTTAGCAGTCCTCTGTCCTTCGTTTGCACTAGCATCAGCTGTTGCTACATTAATCTCTTGCTGATCACCCATAGACTCCTCAACGAAGGAACCTACGTTTTGTGGTGATGTAATACCAGGATTAGTTGCACTAGCAGTACCATAGCGAGTACCGAACTTACCAAAGAATGGTATGTTCATTGACTTGTAGATCTTAATGCCTGCAATTTCAATGATTCCATTTCCTCTTTGGCGAGCTTCACCCTGCTCATCACGGTTGATCAGTCCACTGTCGCCAGTCTTCTGAATCAATTCATAATATTGCCTTGGGTTCAATACACCTACACGACCTTCAGAACTAACTCCCTTTTCATCAAGAGCAGCTGCGGCATCATAGAATGCATTGACTAGTTTATCAGCATCATATGCTTCAGCACCAGTGTTTGTAGCAGTACCAACTTGGATCTGAGTTCCACCAGGCTCAACATAATTAGCCTTGGTGATTGGACCAGCTGAACGTGCAGCCTTAGCGATTGCACGGAAGATACGACGGTCATAGTTCTCGGCTAGAGCATAACCAATCTTCCTTGAAATCTCACCACGTAAATCGTAGTGTGCGAGTGTCTCGTCTAATTCATACACGAATGCAGAACTGATCAACAGGTCATCACACTCAATAGTGACCTGTGCTACTGGAGGTGCGCCATCAGCGTTACCCAGTATGCTGTTTCCTGGTACGTGGAATTCACTTTTGTTACGTCCAGTGAAGATGAATTGTAATGACTTACCATTCTTCAATGTACGCTTTGTGATTAGATCCCTTGCAATTGTATTGCGTTGGAATCCTTTAAATAATTCCCCAGAAAACAGCTTTAAATATAGTTCTCTCTGGTTAGCCCTGGTGGCAACCACCATATTATCGGCACCACCCCAGGTAAGACTGGAAGTGGATGAGGAACTCTGTTGTCCTAAAGCCATTTACTTAAATGTTGTATTGTTTACTTTCTTTCGTACGAAAATTGTTTTATGATCATTTTGTTTTCGTGGTCTTTCCCACCGTCTAGACGGCTAAGGGTATCCAGCGTACTGGGCCAAAGCCAATGCAGGGACGGTCCGACACTGAGGTGCCGTCCCCACTACTCAACCTGTTAGAGCTTCCTCTAAAGATTGGGGTTCACTATCTACACCAGGTGGTTGAGAATCACTTGGAGTTAGATCTGGTTCAGGATCCTTTATTGCAGGCTGTCTTCGTTCATTGCCTAATGAATAAGCGGATGGACCTGCTTTTGGACCGTTATGATTTTGTTGTGACATTAATAATTATTAGTAATTTTACATGGGCAATCACCTTTACAATTACTATGCGCAGTTAGGTGTGCGGCTTCTATAAAAGTAAAGAACCCCAGGGCCAATATAAGTACGGCCCATGGGGATTCTAAAATCTTCATCAGAAACTATACTTTGTACCAATCTTAGTTGCCCAAGAGTTGTCGGTATCACCATCGTTGGTTTGTACTGCAAGCTCACCATAGAAGTCAAGCTTCTCGGTTGCTGCTACAGTTGCACCGACTTTACCTGACAACTGGTTATCGGTATCGTCAGCACCATCGGTTGCTACGATTGCTGGACCACCTTGAATGTAATATCCAAAGCTATCAGTACCACCTTCATAACCTACATGGAGGTCAGTAGTTGATCCTGTATAGTCAGCCCCATCGTAAGAGCCGTTGTTCTCCACGTTCACGTAGACTCCGGCGAAGGCCGGACCTGCAACGAGTGTGGAAGCGAGTGCTAGTGCTAATGTTTTCATTGATAAAATTTAAGTTTGCTTTGTATAAGGCACGCCGCGATACTTTAGTTGGATCTTTTTTTGCATGGATCTGCTCCTTAGTACCACACCCCCGTTCCATGATGTGGTTTCATGCGTTCCCGTTAGGGAATGAACGGACGCAGCTGCCTGTGGCTTCTACTGATTCGACTATCGAGCCGCCGTTATGCTAAGTCAAGTGGGAAATTGTGTGCGTTTCTCTCATGCATTACTTCCATACCTAGGTTGGCACGGTTGAGAACGTCAGCCCATGTAGGTACTACCTTACCGTTCGCATCTAAAATGGATTGATTGAAGTTAAACCCGTTAAGATTGAACGCCATAGTGCTGACTCCCATGGAGGTGAGCCATATGCAAACCACTGGCCAAGTAGCAAGAAAGAAATGAAGAGAACGAGAATTGTTAAAAGACGCATATT
>VTLG01009508.1_pt1 | contig 29705 bp, 24 predicted proteins | sample 4694571 | NCBI WGS metagenome assembly VTLG01 (sample SAMN12604809, study PRJNA352737) | marine metagenome | biome: ENVO:00000447; feature: ENVO:00000209|ENVO:00000569|ENVO:01000036; material: ENVO:00002151; isolation source: viral sequences binned using virsorter ...
ACGCTATGTGGTGGGATGAGCTTCACCCCCCATTGGGGTCATAAAAGAGAGCTAAAAGAAGGGGGGGAGGGGGTCTATATGAATTTATTTAGTTGTGCTCTAGCTTCTCAGCTTGTAAGTTCTTTTGTTCAGCCGCAATATCTAGCAAATAGTCAAAGGTGATGCTATATTGAATTTATAGGGGATCAGTATTGATTCTCTTCTGTACCTCGACAACCAACCCACCATGAATAAGAAGGTATCTTCTAATGTTCTTCTTGCTTTGATTGCTGAAGCATATAAGCACGACCCAGAGGGACTACTCTCCGACCTACAGATAACTGTTGATCGAGAAGAGAGCCTTGTTGAGTTTGCTCAGAATGCTATTGATGTAATCGAGATGGAAGACCCAGAAGAAGAGATTGAGTACGAGGAGGAACTTAAAAGAGTTCCTGCCTTGTTAGCTAAGAAGTAGAGGCTTTAGGGGTGGTTCAATTCCACCCTTAGCTATTCCCTCGAAAGAGGGATTAAACCCACCACAAAGAGGAACTATGTCTTGTCTACAAGGTTATGCACTGACTACCTATGACTATCTCGTAGAGAATATGGGAGAGCCTAAGAAGTTAAGAGAGGGGTCTTATGAAGACAACCCATTTGATAAGCTGAGCGTTCAATGGGATATGACATCTTTCTACGTTTACGACTACAAAGAAGAGTCAACACCTAAAGGACTTCATTACTGGCATATCGGGGGAGAGTCTAAGCAAGCTCTAAAAGACTTCGAGGACATAACAGGCATACCAACAACAACAGACTGGAGAGCTAGGCAGTAAAGCTGCTAGGGAGGTGCAACTCCTCCCCTAGCAATTCCCTCAACTAAGAGGGATCAACCCACCACAAAAGAACATGAACAAGAAGGAAGCACTAACACTGTTCAGAGAGATGTATCACATCTCAAAGAATGATTCAATTGCTAATCGTGAGAACTTCCACAACTTCACAGATTCACTCTGTAAAGATGGAGACATCACACTTAAGCAATATGAAAATTGGAGTAATCCTTATTAGCTAAATCCGTAAAAGCGGGGGGCCAAGTGCAAACCTTGGTCTAGCTATTCCCTCTTAACTGAGGGAAAGGCTTCAAGCGTACGAACTTTAAAACTCCAGCATGAGTGAACTCATGCAATTCCTTTAGGTCTAATGGAAGTTGCAACCTTGGAGCCTACTAATCCACCACAAATGTCAATGAATCTACAGGAAATTAAATCTGCTATTGATGCAGATAAAACTGTTCACTGGGCTAATGATTCTTATGTAGTCATTAAACATTTTCCACGCTACCCAGACACGCCAGAATATCTAATCAAATGCCTAAGTAATGACCATTGCATAGGTTTAACTTGGAAAGATGGTGTGACTATGAATGGAAAAGAAGAACAGTTTTATATAAACGTTTGACTCTCTCTCTCAGCCCTAACTATTGGGCTGACTGAGGGACTCAATCCCTCATTTGTAAACACGTTAGGTTCTACCGACATGACAACACGATTCAAAGAAGTCAACCCTGCTACAGGTAAGACTTGGAAGCTTGCAGAAATGCACGCTGCTTTGCTTGAAGCACAGAGACAACTTGAAGAATCAAAGTGTGAAACCGATAAGTACATGCTTATGGTTTTACATGCTGATGAAACTGAATTGACCTGGGGTGATGTTCAAAAAAGATTCATCATGCCAGCAATTAAAAGGGATCAAGTCGAGCGTCCTTTATTTTTCAAGGATGCACGCTGCGGTTATCAGTCTTTAGTCCAATGGATTAAAGAAGGGTATCAAGAACTAAGACAACCACTCATGCACACATGACTCGTTTAGTTATTTACTCAGCCCTCACCATATTGGTGGGGAGCTGGGTTTTTTCTTCTTTCTCTAATGGGATTAAAGAATCTCCTTTAGGACAAGAGTTAATCCAACGTCGTCAAACACTGGAGCAAATGCAATGAATCATTTGATTGACTTGACAGATGATGACTGGGATATCGTGATTGATTTCTGTATGAATGGAGATCACGAAGACCTAATCAGAATTGCCAAGGAAATACACAAACAAATTTACATTGATGAACCCATGTTTACTGAACGTCAGCTCTTTGAATCTTATGGTCTTGACTACGACAAGATCAAAGATAAGGAGGCAGCCATTAAGGGTGCTCAAGTTAATGGATACTTCGACAAAGAAGTACCTGATGAAGTGCTACCTGAATGGATGAAAGAGAAAGACGAGATCATAGGTCTTGACTGACTGTCACCTAATGAAGAAAGACTCCTACCTATAGGGGTCATACAAGATCTTCTAACGGAGGGGCTTAGCCTCTCCCTTAGAGGTTCTATTACGAATCTCTACAGTATCAGTTCTCATTCCATTCTGTAGCTCTATAGTAAAGAAGCAATCCACCACACCATGACAGTTACAGATTACATTCCAAGTCGCTATCAAAGAGACAGAGAATTATTTGAAACCTATTGGGAGTGGCATAAGGATCGCTACGGTACAGAACCCACCACTCAGCAATCTTTATTGTGTTGTGACTGGGCTCTACATCTACTGAATAACCCACCAACCTAAGTATTCAGATGGGGCTAGGAAAAGAATGGGTTAAGCGTAACCGCTGGCGTGTCATAAGGATGAACTGTCTTTATTTCATTGACCAAAGGTGGCGTTCTGATCACAAGTTCACTCACTTATTTACTGGACTTAATGAAATCGACCCCTTTCAAAATTCACAATCTAAAAACCGAGCCGCCCTCCGTAGGGCAGGCCAACGACTTAGGTCAAGTTCTCTTTTGGAGTAGAACACACGGCTGGTATATGGGATTCTTTCAGAGTCCTTGCTTTGGTGACACAACTAGCTGGACTTATGCACCACAACCAGTATCAGATCAGAAAGCAGATCGAGTTGAGATACTTGAGACTCACTTTCAAAAGCTGATACAAGAAAAGGAGTGGAGTAAAGAGGGAAAGCTAGAGCCGTGGCAACAAGTACTAATGCGCCTCGCTTTTATTGAAGGTGCAAACTGCAACCTCTAATCACATGACTGAAACACAGACAACAGAAAAAGCTGAAACAAAAGCCGCTGTTAAAAGCAGGCTACAGATTTCAATCCCGCCATCTGTTGAGCGCAGACTAAATCTATTAGCCGAGGCGCAAAGCCTACCCGTTGCTGAGGTAGGAACAAGAGCTTTAACTGAATGGGTTGAAGCTAATTACTGTGAGCAGTTGGCCTTCTGGTCTTCTGACTTGACGTGATTATGTCAGTCAGGTTTAGAGAGTTACTTTGGTACTCACTTGAAGACCCTCGCTGACGAACTAGCGCACGAAGACTACATGATTTCACTTGGTCGGGATCGAGTGAGATTTGTAGGAAACAAACAGCGCAAGGGGCAGATGGAGTCCCTTTCAAATTGGGGAGAAACCCTAACTGCTAATGGGATAGATAAGCTAGTCATCCACCTACGAGCAATAAGAAAAAAGATAGAGAAGGGAGTGGCTGGTAAAGCTTTCGCTCTTCTCTCTCCCATCACCCACCTACCACCACAACAAGTAGCAGCATGTTCAATTCGCACTGTGATTGACAGTCTTAGTGCATGTAACACGCTTCACTCAGTGGCAATGGATATTTCAGAAAAACTGTGGATAGAAACCATGCTCGATAGAGCTACCAAGGATGAACTCTTTATGTTCAGACGTGGTCGTAGTCGCAAGACTCAAAAGCTCTCATTGCTCAGAAGATTTCGACACTCAGATGATTGGAATGTCAAAGAGAGAATGGCTAGCGGTACATTCTTAGTTCAATTAATTGCTAAAGAGACTGGACTTATTGAGATTGTTTTAGATAACAGTTATCAACCACCTCGGAGAGTGATCAAAGCAACTGATGAATGTATGGCTTGGATCAATGACGTGAAGGAAGCGCAGGAAATGATGACCCCAAATTATCTACCCACGCTTATACCTCCTCGGGATTGGACAACACCTCTCGAAGGTGGATATCACAAGAAGCTACCACTCACATTGCTGAAAAGTAATAGCGAATTAGTAGCTGAACATTGCTCAGGTGACGAGATGTTTATACAAGCAGCAAACATTCATCAGTCTGTTGCTTGGAAAGTAAACACTCAGATACTTGAGCATCAAGAACACGCTTATGATTTGAACCTTGAGATCGGATGCTTACTACCCAGGAATGGATACTCTGTTCCTGCTTACCCCAAGCATCAGCCTGAAGATCATCCAGACGTAGCAGTTTGGAAAGCTAAGGCTAAGGCAATACATGAGCGCAACGATAGGACTAAGTCTGCACGAATCGGCATAGCTAAAACCTTATGGGTTGCTCGTCGATTCAAAGATGAGGAACAATTATTTTTCCCCATGTCTCTCGACTGGAGAGGAAGATATTATTACCGACCTCCATACCTCAATCCTCAAGGTAATGATGTATCGAGAAGTCTCCTCCTCTTTGCTAACTCTCAGCCTATCGAAACAGAAGCTGACGCTGATTGGTTACGTATTCATGGAGCTAATTTGTATGGTTTGAAATCTAATTTTCAGACTCGTATTGATTGGGTTAATGAACACGAGCAGCTAATCACTGGAGCGGGTACTGATCCTTGGCTCAGCCCTGAGTTTTGGATGAGAGCAGACAAACCGTGGTGCTTCCTTGCTTTCTGTTGTGAATACAAAAGCTTCAAGTCTCATGGCTTGGGCTACAAGTCTTCACTTCCTATCATGCTCGACTGCACTGCATCAGGGATACAACATTTCGCTGGGCTCCTTAAATCTGAGGAGCTTGCCAAACATGTCAATCTCTTTGATGATGATCAGCCTCAAGATATCTACGGTCATGTCATTACGAAAGTAAATGAACAGCTAAGGATTGAAGAGGATGAACGAGCTGGTAAATGGCTGACCCTTCAACCTGATAGGTCGCTGGCAAAGCCAGCCGTTATGACTTGTCCCTATAGCGCAACTCGTACAGCTTTTTTCTATTACTGTCACGAGTGGGCGCAGAAAAGAGCAAGAGATCTATTCGGTTCAGGAGCATGGACAACACAGACTGGATCTATGACAACCATGCACTACATGGCTGGCATATTGCACAAGCAAACGACTGAACTTATTAAGCCAGCCGTTCAAGCAATGGAGTGGTTCAAAAAAGTAGGGCGTGTTGCTGGTAAACAGAACACCTCTCTTAACTGGATCTCTCCATCTGGTCTGTTTGTTCATCAGGAATATAAGAACACAAGAAAGACAAGAATCAGACTCAGATATTTATCTGATGTTCACTTAGATATAGGTGCACAGATAAATGAGTGGGATCTGGACTCAAAGAGAATGGGTAATGCTCTTTCTCCTAATGTTCTCCACTCTCTTGACTCATCACACATGGCACTAACAACAGTTAATGCCAGAATTAAGTACAACATTACGAACATAGGAGGTGTTCACGACTGCTTTGTTTCCAGCCCTGGAGAAATGAGTAAGCTCCGAGACTGTGTTCGAGAATCATTTGCTGATATGTATTCAGTTAATTGGTTCGAGAAAATTACTAACACTCTCATTCAACAACTACCAAGAGGCAGTGATCTACCACCTAAGCCAAAGCAAGGGAACCTAGATCTATCTGTCGTAAAAACATCTAACTACTTCATCACATGAATTCTGCACAACAGTTTGAAAGACTCAAGCTCACCACTCCTGAATGTAAATTTCAGTATGCTTGGCTCGTAACTCCTGACACTAAGTACGAACAGGCAGTCTGGAAAGTAATCGCTTTAATTCCTGCGGATAAAGCAGCGGATATGGCAGATCAACTTGACGGATTGCTTACTAGATTTCAGAAGCAATGTAAGGAAGCTGATCCTAATAAAAAGAAATGGACTTCAGCACCTACCTCCTTTGGATTCGACGACATAGAGGGTGAATCAGTCTTCTATATCAAGATGAAAAGGAAAGTTAATGGTGTAAGGAAAGATGGAAGTACATGGACTAACTCAGCCCCTGCTTTATTTGATGCCAATGGGAAACCATTGTCTGAAGAGATGAAGCAAAGGGTAGACAAGATAGGCCCTGGATCTACAGGTCGTATCTCTTTTGAAGCAGTCCCTTATAACCATCCATCAACAGGAGTTGGTATCAAAGTTCAACCATTAGCTGCACAGATCATTGATCTGAAGGAATATACAAAGACCGCTACAAGTTATGGCTTTGAAGCAGCGGAGGGAAACTTCCAAGAACAGACGCAATCAGCGTCACCGATCTCATCCACTACGGGTGAAGACGAAAGCGACTTCTAAATATAGAAGTAAGTTTGAGGCTGGTATCGCTGCCAGCCTTGAACAGCGAAGCGTCCCCTTTAGTTATGAACCAATAGTCCTTGACTATGTGATTCAAGCTAAATACAAACCCGATCTCATTCTTGGTAATGGAATTGTGGTAGAACTGAAAGGTTTCTTTTCAGCTCAAGACAGACGCAAAATGCTATGCGTGAAAGAACAACATCCTGAACTCGATATCAGAATGTGCTTTCAAAACGCCAAAGATAAGATCAGCCGAGCCAGAAAATCTATTACCTATGGAGCTTGGGCTACAAGGCATGGATTCAAATGGGCTAGCGGCACTATCCCTGAAGACTGGTATGAACAAGGCTGAACGTATTGACTATGCAGAAAAAAGAATCAAGGAATTAAAACTCCTGATCCACCACTGGGAGAAAAATGAAAAGCAAAAGCAAGTACCTGAAACACGGCCCATGTCCTGAGTGCGATAGCAAAGACAACCTTGCTTGGTTTGATGATGGACATGCACATTGCTATGGCTGCGGGTATCAGTATCAACCCACCCAAAAAGAGAAAAGACCAATGCCTGTAACTCCGATTAAAAAGCCTGACCTTATAGATCAGTGTCGAATTATTTCCAAGGCTATGACCAAGCGTGGAATCACTAAGGAGACAACAGAACTATATGGATATGGTTCTACTGAACGACATGGACAACAAGTTCAAGTCGCAACTTACCGAGATCAACTAGGTAAACCATGTGCTCAACATCTAAGAACTAAAGACAAAAGATTTAGTTGGATAGGTGATTGCTCAGATATGCAGCTATGGGGTCAACACCTATGGCGACAAGTAAATCAGGGAGGAACCTTCGTTGTTATTACTGAAGGTGAGGTTGATTGCATGTCAGTCAGCCAAGCTCAAGGTAATAAATATCCTGTTGTTTCTTTGCCTAATGGAGCACAGAGTGCTAGCAAATATATAGCCGCAAATTTAAAATGGTTATCAGGATTCAATCGCATTGTTCTTTGCCTGGATTCGGATGAACCAGGCATGGCGGCTGCCGAAAAAGCAGTTGAAGTATTACCTGCTGGCTCAGCAGCAATATGCAGACTCCCAAGAAAGGATGCTAATGAAATGCTCGTCGCAGGAGAGGGCGAGTTGTTGCGGGATTTGCTCTGGAAATCAACACCAGTCAGGCCCGACGGGATCGTTAATGCAGCGGATCTATGGGATGAGTTAATCAAGCCAGGATCTGAGGCAATATGTAAATACCCTTGGCCTCAACTTGATAAGGTCACTCGTGGTTTTCGCAAGGGTGAAATGATTTCTATCTGTGCAGGATCAGGTACAGGTAAGAGTTCTATATGCAAAGAGTTAGCTCATTATTTTCTAATCAATGGATTGAAAGTTGGGTTCATTGCATTAGAAGAAAGTATCCAACGTACTCTTCAAGGAATAATTGGTATTGAATTATCTTTACCCCTTCATCTTGATCTCAATCTAGCTAGTCAAGAGACAATCCGTTCAGCCTTTGATCGTCTTTGTGCAACGGAGCGTCTCTTTCTTTATGACCATTTTGGTTCTATGGATCCTGATCGACTGGTAGAACAGATTCAATATCTTGCCAATGTTGAAGGTGTTGACGTTGTGTTTGTTGATCACTTGACCATTGTTGTTAGTGGTATCTCTGACTGTGATGAACGTCGGGCCCTTGATGTAACTTGCACAAAACTTAGACAAACGGTTGAGTCTACTGGCGTTGGATTGTTTATCGTTAGCCACCTCAAACGCCCCGAAGGGAGAGGCCATGAGGAGGGTAGCCAAGTCTCTCTTAGCCATTTGCGAGGGTCACATAGTATTGCTCAATTATCTGACATTTGCATAGCGGCTGAACGTAATCAACAGGGAGATGTATCAGAGCGTAGTGAACTACAACTTAGATGTTTAAAAAATAGATTCGCAGGTACAACTGGCCCTGTTGATCTACTCCATTACGACCAAGAAACAGGTCGTCTATCTGTCCCAATGTCTTCTTACTTCTAATGACTTTATTACTAGATGCCGATTGGCTACTTTATAGTTCCTGCTGTGCGTGTGAACAAGATGTTCGGTGGGATGATGACATTCATTCTCTTTGGTGTAGCGAGAATGATGTTCTTGATCTAATTGCTACAAGGGTTGAACAGTACCAAGCAATCACTGAAGATAGGTCAGGCGTAATCATGTGCTTCTCTGATTACCCCACCTTCAGGCATGGTATCTATCAAGACTACAAAGCGAATCGTTCAGGTAAAAGAAAACCACTAGCCTTGAAAGCTGTTAGAGAAAGAGTCGCTAAAGACTTTCATGCTATTAGCTTTGATGGACTAGAAGGTGATGATGTTCTTGGCTTGCTAGCCACTGGTCAGAGATACGACAATCCAATTATCGTGTCGCCTGACAAAGATATGCGTGGTGTTCCTTGTACTCTCCTCGCAGGTGATGATCTCGAACTGATTACACGCAAGAAAGCAGATAGGAACTGGATGCTTCAGTGTTTATCTGGAGATAAAACTGACAACATAGAAGGCTTAACAGGGGTGGGCCCAGTAACAGCAGATAAATTATTAGGCGACGCAGAAAGTATTGAAGAAATGTGGGCCAAGGTTCATAGTGCTTACGTTAAAAAGAATAAGACTTATGCTGATGCTGTATTAACTGCACGACTAACAAGAATCTTGCGGGATGGGGAGTACGATTACACAACAGGTAATGTAAAACTTTGGGAGCCAACACTATGAATGATGAAGATCTTTGGCCTCCTATTGATGAGGCTATTCTCCGTAAGTTAGATGAAATTTATCCTGAACAATGCCCCTCAACTGATCAAGAAGATAGAGAAATTTGGCATTACGTTGGAGCAAGGAGTGTGGTAAGAATGCTGCATTCGGTTTACACTGATCAAAACAACCTTGATTAGTTATGTGTGGTGGTGGAAGAAAACCTAGTGCCCCTGATAACAGTGCAGCCTTAGCACTACAACGGGAACAGCTTGAAGAACAACGTAGACAGTTCGAGATTACGAGATCTGATCAACAGAAAAGATTGGATGAACAGAAGGCTATCGCTGAAGCTGCACCACCACCACCACCAAGTGAGACTGCTGATGTTGCAGCCGCTGCATTAGATAATCCTGGTGGTGGAACTCCAGCCAAGAGGAAGGGTTATGGTAGAAGGAAATTAAGAACTGACATTGCTGGAGGTAGTGGAGGTCTTAGTATCCCAGGCTAATTAAATGGAACTTTCTTTAACTACTGATGTTGATCGTCAGCCAGGAACTTACGACGACGAACGTGATGGAACAGTAGCAGCTCGTTATCAACAATTAAAAACAACAAGAGATCCTTATCTTCAGAGAGCTAGGGACTGTGCGAAGGTCACTATTCCTTCGTTAGTTCCTGATGCAAATCAAGGAGATCATGGAAGACTGAAGACTCCCTATCAATCAATAGGAGCTAGAGGTGTTAGCAATTTAGCTTCTAAGCTTGGGCTAAGTCTGTTCCCTCCTAACTCTCCTTTCTTTAAATTAGAGATAGATGCACTTGCATTACAGATAGAAGAACAAGGCCCTGAAATTAAAACTGCTTTAGATAGTGCTCTTGTAAAGGTAGAGCTAGCAGTTCAAACTTCATTAGAAACAATGAGTGCAAGAGCCTCATTGCATGAAGCATTCAAACAGTTATTAGTTGCTGGTAATGTTTTACTTTATGTAGGCAGTGAAGGGATAAAGGTTATTCATTTAGATAGATATTGTGTCGTTAGAGATCCAGTCGGTACAGTCAGTGAGATTGTTGTTGAAGAGGAAGTTTATCCTGATGCCCTACCTAAAGATTTCCTAGAAGAAAACGAGAAAGATAATAAGCAAGAGAAGATAGGCCCTGTTAAGAAGACAGTAAAAATATATACATGCGTCAAATTCCAAGATGAATTAGCAACTTGGTATCAGGAATGCAAAGGGAGAGAGATCCCTGGTACACATGGTCAATGTCCAAAGGCTTGTAATCCCTGGATACCACTCAGGTTCGAGCGAATTGATACAGAAGAATATGGTCGCTCACATGCTGAAGCGTACTACGGAGATTTGACTGCACTCGAATCTCTTTATCAATCAATCCTTGAAGGTAGTGCAGCCGCTGCAAAGATTCTTTTCTTAGTTAATCCAAACGGTACAACTAGACCAAGGACTCTTTCATCAGCAGCTAATGGTGCAATCGTTCAAGGTAATGCTGCTGATGTTACTGTCATTCAAAGTAACAAAGGGCAGGATCTTCAGATTGCTAGTGGCCTAGCCGATAGGATTGAAGGTCGTTTGCAGTTTGCCTTCCTTCTCAATACAGCAGTACAACGACCAGGGGAGAGGGTAACAGCAGAAGAGATTCGTTATATGGCTCAAGAGTTAGAAGCTTCTATTGGTGGTCTGTACTCTATCCTCACTCAGGAGCTGCAACTACCACTAGTTAGAAGGTTGATGTATATCCTTGAGAGACAAGGAAAGTTACCACCTACTCCTAAATCTCAAGAGACTGGAGAAGATTTAGTCATGCCGAAATTAGTAACAGGACTTGAAGCAATTGGTCGTGGTGATGATATGAATAAGCTGACAGAATTTATTGGAATTGCTCAACAAGCATTAGGCGCAGAAGTAATGCAGAAGTTTATCAACATGGAAGAAGCCTTGCGACGACTGGCTGCTAGTGCCTCAATAGATACAACTAACTTAGTTAAGACTGCTGAACAGTTACAACAAGAAGAAGCAGCAGCAGCAGCACAAATGCAACAAGCTCAGCAACAACAAATGATGCAAGAGATGATGAAATCAGGAGCAGCTAGTAAGATTGCAGATAACTACACTAAAGAAGGAGCACCCTATGGCCCCCAATTCGGAGAAGGAAGTAATCCAGGAGATCCAGGCGCAATCGCCAACGCCCTCCCCAACCCCCCAAGCAGACCAGGAGAACCAAGTGGAACAACAGGCCCAGCCCCAGGAGGAGGCTAAGGTTACAGAACGACCTCCAATAAAAACAGAGAAGGAAGTTAAGAAACCAAAAGTTAAAGAACCAAAGGTTATCAAAGATAGCCCTAATCACATAACCATTCGATAGTTTTAAATCATGCCTGAAGCAATCACTATTAAAGACGAGCCAACAACTCCTCTTTCAACAGAAGATCAGAACGCACTTGCCAGCGAAGGCACTGAGGCGCAGACACAAGACAACCCTGATCTCTTTGCTGGTAAATATAACTCTGTCGAAGAGTTAGAAAAAGGTTACAGAGAGTTACAACAGAAACTCAGTCGGGGAGAGACTATTGAAGAACCTGGAATCAGTGAATCTGAACCAGAACAAGAAGTATCTTCTGACCCTAAAGAAATTTATGGAGAGTTTATTGGTACTCGTTTTGAAGAAAACGGTATTGATTTTCAAGACATGAATACTCGTTGGCAAGCAACGGGTCAGCTACAAGATCAAGATTACGGACAACTACAGGAAGCTGGGTTTACCAAAGACATGGTTGACTCCTATCTTTCTGGTCTTCAATACCGACAAGCTCAAGACACTGAACTTGCAACGAGAGATGTTGTCAGTATTAAGAATGAGTTTGGAGGTGAATCTCAATACAATGAGATGATCACTTGGGCTAGTAAGAACCTTACAGATTCTGAACAGAAAGCCTTTAACAATATGATTAAGACTCCTGATCTTGATCAAATTAGAATGGCAGTTGCTGGTATTCAAGCCAAGTATCAAGCTCAAGGGAATAGAGAACCTAGTCTTATTGGAGGCAAAGCAGCAAGGAATGTAGGAGAAAGATTTGAATCAACTGCACAAGTTGTAGCTGCAATGAATGACCCTCTATACAAAACTGATCCTGCTTACAGAGCAAAGATAGAAGCAAAGATTGCTAGATCAAATGTCTTATAACAGTTATCATTTAATTACCTAGACCCATTCATAGAAACTTTGACCCCTTGCGAGGGATACCCAGAGTGGAAGGAGGCTGAGGTCAGGGACTCTTCTTTCTTTCTAGGTTTAATTAAGTATGACTAACATGACCCCGTCACGGCTGGGCCTCGTTAACGCAACGGGTACTGGTTATGACGCTCTGTTCCTCAAAGTTTTTAGTGGAGAGGTACTATCTGCCTTTCGTAAAGCGACAATCTTTGAAGGACTGCACACTGTAAGGACTATTGCCTCAGGCAAATCAGCACAGTTTCCCATAATTGGACTTTCCTCAACTGAGTACCATACGCCAGGTACACAGCTAACAGGTAATGCGATCAAGCACGCTGAAGTCAACATCAACATTGACGACAAGCTTGTATCAAATACCTTTATAGCTGACATTGACGAGGCCAAGAATCATTACGACGTGAGATCTCAGTACTCTGTCGAAATGGGAAATGCGCTTGCCTACAAATTTGATCAGAACGTAGCTGCAACTATTGCACAAGCTGCAAGAACTGCAACAAACGCTAACACTGATCTTCCAGGTGGTACTCGTATCAAGATCGTTGCTGCTAACAAAGCTGCAATTACAGGTGCGAACTTAGTTGCTGCCATGTGGTCTGCTGCTGAGCAGTTTGACATTAATAATGTTCCTGCTGAGGATCGTTACTTAGCTCTTGGCCCAACTGAGTATTACAAGTTGGCTCAAACCACTGACGTTCTTAACAGAGACTGGGGTGGATCAGGAGCTTATGCAGAAGGTTCAGTTCTGAAGGTAGCTGGCATTCACATTGTGAAGTCCAACCATCTTCCAACTACAAACCGTTCTGCTGTAACTGGTGAGAACAACACCTATCACGCTAACTACACTGACAGTGTTGGCCTTGTATTCAACAAGCAGGCTGTTGGTACTGTGAAGCTGATGGATCTTAAGATGGAACAAACAGGATCTGATGTTCATGCTTTATGGCAGGGAACATTCATGGTCGGTTCCATGGCTCACGGTACAGGCGTTCTACGTCCTGACTGTGCAGTTGAGATCTACTGGGCGACTAGCTGATCTGTTATTGGGGGGCTCTTGCCCCCCTCTCTTATATCTTTTTTCTCATGGTACTTGCTCGCACTTCAGAACTAGAAGGAGTCAATAAAGTATTGGGTATGCTTGGAGAGGCTCCTGTTAGTAGTTTGCAAAATGCTTCTGGTATAGCCAAACAAGCACATGATGCTTTAACTAATACAAGTCGATCACTTCAAACTGAAGGGTGGTCTTTCAATACTGATTACGAAGCTACTCTTTCACGTAATACATCTAAAGAAATCCAAGTAGGTAATAACGTAACTCGTGTCGTAGTAGATCCTTATGAATATCCTGATTACGATATTGTTCAAAGAGGTTCTAAGTTATATGACCGTAGAAATAAAACATACAAGTTTGATGAAGATCTAGTTGCTGATGTTACCTATCTATTTGACTGGTTGGAACTTCCTGAACATGCAAGACAATACATACAGATTAGAGCTGGAAGACAACTGCAAGATCAAATCATTGGGGCTTCAGATCTAACAAAGATTAATTTAACTGCTGAACAAGAAGCTCGTTCTTTATTTGTAGAGGAAGAAACAACCAAAACTGAACATAATATGTTACGTGGAAATCCTAATCACACAGGAGTCTTCCAAACTTATCAGCCTAGTCGTGCAGTCATTCGTTAATCATGGCATTAGTTGCTAGTTCAATCCCAAACTTAATTAATGGAGTCAGTCAACAACCGCCTGCTCTTCGCCTAGCTTCACAAGCTGAGGAGGTTGTTAACTGCCTGCCTAGTCCTGTTGAAGGATTGAAGAAGCGACCACCCTTAACACATGTCAAACAATTATTCTCTGGAACAGCAGGAACTGGTAGACCTTTTGTTCATCTAGTAGATAGAGATGGTGTAATTCAATATCTAGTCTTAATACAAGATGGTGCAATTAAAGCATTTGATTTAGATGGAACAGCACATAGCATTGCTACTCCAGATGGAACAAGCTACTTAGATATTTCAAATACATCTGATCCTTCTGAGAAATTTAGAGTTGCTTCTGTTGCTGACTACACCTTTATTACTAACAGAGAAAAGGTTGTATCAAAGATCTATACAGGAACATATAGCCAGTCAACAACAACAGTTACTGTTACTCACAACAATCATGGATTAGTTAATGACGATTTAATTTATGCAGACATTACAAGTGGTTCAGCAGTTGATGGAGAATATTCAATAACAAAAGTAGATGATGATACTTTCACTTATACCGTTACAGGTTCTGCAACGAATAGTGGAAATATTAGTTATGAAAGACTCTCCTTTGACTGGGGTACTAAGTCAATGGTGTTCATTAAAGGAGCTGAATATGATACAACTTACAGAGTTAAGTTAGCAGGAACAGAGAAAACATATACGACTCCAGCAGTAGGTAGTGGAACGACTCCTGACACAATTACAATTGCATCTCAACTAGCAACAGATCTCAATACAATCAGTGGATACACTGTTACTAATAATGATTATATTATTCGTATAACAAAAGATGATGGAAGTGATTACACATTAGAGAGTGGAGATACAAAGACTGGAATGCTAACGAAAGTTTGCAAAGGAAAGATAGATGACATGACAGATCTTCCTACAATTGCAGAGCATAACTTTGTGATTGGGGTACAAGGAAGTAAAGCAACTTCATTTGATGATTACTTTGTAAGATTTGAGACTGCTTCTGGTAGTGGTTTTGGAGCTGGCATTTGGAGAGAGACTGTTGCTCCAGGTATTAGTTATTCCTTTAACAAGGAGACAATGCCTCATGTTCTAGTACGTGACGCAAACACAGGTACATTTACATTTAAACAATTTGATTGGTCGCCAAGAGTGGCAGGTGATGCTGCTACTGCGCCTGACCCTTCCTTTGTTGGAAGTAAAATAGAGAACTTAAACTTGTTTAGAAATAGATTAGTTCTACTTGCAGATGAGAATGTAATTCTTTCAGCCGCCGATAGTTACGATAGGTTCTGGCCTGAGACTGTTCAAACTGTTGTTGATAGTGATCCAATAGATTTAATAACAGGTGGTAGTGAAATCAACTTCTTAATAGCAAGTCTTCCTTTTGCTAATACGTTGCTTCTATTTAGTAGGCATGGACAATTCCGACTAGATGCAGGTACTTCTATTGGACAAGCATTAACACCAAAGACTGCTTCTGTTACAGCAATCACTAGCTTTGAAATGTCAGACACAGTCGATCCTGTATCAGTTGGTCGAACTGTTTATTTCCCTATTCCAAAAGGTGAGTTCAGTGGATTGCGTGAGTTCTTTCTTCCTGATTCAACAGGTGGTGTTCCTCTATCAGAAGAAGTAACATCATCAGTTCCTAGATATATACCAGGCAATTTAACTAATTTAATTACATCAGTATCTGAGGAATCAATTCTTGCTGTTAGTAAAGATCAACCTAATCGTATCTATCTATATAAATTCTTTTTTGAAGATGATACTAAATTGCAGTCAAGCTGGTCATATTGGGAAACTGTTAAAGGGAAGAAAGTTTTAGGTGCAGCAATGCTTGATAGTGATATGTATGTAGTTATTGAATATGAGGATGGAGTGTATTTAGAGAAGACAGCCGTTAGACCAGAGACTGTAGATGAGGGAACATCAATGGAATTACTCTTAGACAGAAAGATATCCCAAGCAGATTGTCATGTAAATGTTATAAACCAAGGTGGTGCAGGGGTTGAGTCGGTCATTACTTTACCTTATCCAACCTCACATTTAACACTAACTAATAATCAATCAGGGATAATGCGTGTTGTTGGTGCATATGATAATGATGCTTATGCAGATGAAAATAGTTTCCCTGCTAGTGCTCCAGCTTCAGGAACTTTAATTTCTATTAGAGATGCAGGAGGTCTTATTGTTAATGGATCAGGTGTTGCTACTAATGCAAAGACAACAGGATCAGCAACGAACAATGTAACAATTAACGGATTCCCTTCTGGGATGTATAACAAAACAGTTGGAGCTGGAAATGGATTATCTATTGAAGCTACTGCTACTCCTAATACCTATACATATAAGAACTTAATTACAGTTAGACACGGACAAATAATGAAACCAAGCAGTGAAACTACTGCTGGTGGAACACAATCTGGATTTACAGGTAATGCAACATTAACAGTATTAGGTGATCTTACTAATACAAAGTTTTTTGTAGGTGAACTCTATGACATGAACTATGAATTTAGTACACCTTATCTAAAAGAATCTCCGACTGGTGGTGGTATGGCAGTTGCTGGTGGGCCTATCTTAATGATGAGGACATGGACTGTTGTTTTTGATGAGACTTCTTCTTTTGAATTACGAATAACTCCATTAGGTAGAGACACTTCTACATATCCTTATAACGGTATAAAGATCGGACAAAGCCCTCCTTTGCTTGGTACTCCTGGTGTTGGCACTGGTACTTTTAGAGTTCCTGTATTAGCAAGAAATACAGAGACGAGAGTTATTCTCAGAAGTGATAGTCCTTTACCTTGTCGCTTCCAATCCGCTGAATGGGAAGGAATGCTACATACAAGAGCGAGGAGAATGTGACTTTATATCACCGCAAATCTATTCCTAAAGATATCCTGGCTGTTGCAGACAACATGAGAGAAGAGGATGTTGCTGAATGCAAGGCACAGTCAGGATCTAATCCTAGGGAAAGCTTGTTCTTTTGTTATTTTCATTCAAATCCATGTAGAACTATAGTGAGTAGACACGGTAATCCTATTGGTATGTATGGAGTAGTTCCAGAAGGACTTAAATGGAAAGGGCGGATCTGGATGCTCGGATGTCAATCTATGTTTGATGATATAAGCGATAAGCTAGCTTTTCTGCGACAATCAAAAGAGGAACTTCCCAAACTTCTGAAGCAGTATCCACTTCTTTTTAATGTGGTTGATGCTCGCAATACTGTTCACATACATTGGCTTAAATGGATGGGTTTCACTTTCATTAATAAACATTCAGAATGGGGGCCAGAGAACAGACCCTTCTATGAATTTGTGAGGATCTAATCTATGTGCGAACCAGTCTCCATTGTAATGGGAGTGATGTCAGCAGGTCTTGGCATCATCCAGCAACAGCAACAAGTCGCTGCTCAAAATCAACAGATTGCATATAACAACGCAGTAGCAGAACAGAACTTCCAGTTCCAAGTTTTACAAACAACGGCTGCAAGAACGCATGAGAATCAAACGAAGATGATGCAGGATCTGATGATCCAAGCTACAACTGATGCTGCAAATAATGCTTATGAAAATGAAATCGTACAAATAAATAATCAGTTAATGGAACAAAATGCAAAAGCTGCTGATGAGAAGAGACGAACTAATCTTGAATCTATTGAAGCCCAAGGAGCTGTTAAAGCTGGTGGTCGAATTGGAAATACTATCGACGCATTAATTGTTGATTACAAACGACAGAAAGCATCCTTTGATTATGCAACATCTGTGAATATGGCATTTGCTGGAACACAAGCTCAGCGAGAGAAGACTGGTTCTGCTATTACAAGAGGTAGTCGTATTGCTAGTCAGCAGCCTTATTTGAAACGAACTATTCTAAGTCCTGTTAAACCTATTAAACAGAAGTATGCAAAAGGCCCTGGCTTTGCTGGCATACTTTCTGCTGGACTCAGTGGAGTTCAAACTGGACTCAGTACAGCTAGTGCTATCAAAGGTGCTGGTTATCAATGGGGTTCAAAAGGTATAGACAATCCAGGCAAAGGATTCTTTGGCTATCACCGAACAACTGCATAACTAATGGCAACATCAACTCGTCGCCTCTCTGGAGGCAAACATGAAGGAATCTCAAGAGGCTCTTCCACTATCGCAGGTGTAGGTGGTGGAACAGGAGCTTCGACTCAACCTCTCGCACAAGAGAAACTAAGTCGCCAAGGGATCAAAGTACAATCCAAACCAACTAGAACTTTTCTTGAAACTAAAGTATCAAGAGCCCCTGAAGCTACATATATACCAACGCCTGCTGCTTTACCTAAACCTAATAAGGATTTACAAACTCTTGCTGATACCTATGGCGATATTGAGAGTGGTTTAAGAGGTGCTACTACAGCTTTCCTTGATAGAGAAGAAATATTAAATGAAGAAGCTAAAAAGGAAGCAGATAAAGTAGCAGCTAAATATGCAATTAGTGGTGGAAGTGCATTAGAACCATTAGATAAAATAAGAGATCAACATGAACTAGCTTCTAGAAATCAAGAACTTTCTACTGAAGAAAGAGCTTATCATTTAAAGCAATATAATACTTTACGCAATATAGATCCTAGAGTTAATGATTACTTAGGAGATGCTCTTCAATATCAAGTAGGTTTAAAACTTGTAAGTGGAATGTATACATGGAGTCAAAATTTAAAAACAGAAAAGGGTGAACCCCTTGTTCTTAATCCACATGAGGAAGGGGAAGATGGACAGCCTAATCAATTAGACCAGCAGATCAATGATTATCTAGGTCAGATAACTTCATCAACCGCACTTGATAGATTATCTGGTCAAATTGCAAATCAAAGAGTAGCTATTTACTCTTATCATTCGGAGAAATATGCACAACAACAAGATGTAAAACATACTATTGCATTCAAAACTTCTCTTACTGAAGGTGTTCTTAATGCAGGTCAAGATAGAGACGACGGCATTAATGGAGATGGAAGTTATCTAAGTGCAATACTGACAGAACATAAACAACGTGGTGCTTCCTTAAAATCTCAAGAACAGGTAAAGAAAAATCTTATTGAGTCTCTTATTAATGAAGCGATTGCTGCTTCAACAGTTAATGGAAAGATAGATCATGCAAAATTAACAACATTAACAAAATTAATTGAAGATGAATTAGATAATGCAAGGACAGGGCCACAGGATCAGGTTGAAACAATCTTCCATCCAGAGGGAGAAATAGAAGTAATAGACAAAAGACCTTACTTAAAGACTGAAACAGTTTATGGTTCAAATCTTGGAGGTACTTTTAGTGAGGAATTGGATAAAAAAATAAATCAGTTGGATGATGCTGAGATAAAAACAGCTAAGAAAGAAGCGAGAAAAGATATACAAAATCAATTAAATGAGAAGGAAAAAGAATGGAGAGATAAAGACCTTACTAAAGAAGGCAATCAAACATTTCCAACTAAAGTTGGTAATCAAGAGATTGATCTTCAATATGACTTAGTTTCTGCATATCAATGGATTTCACAAAAAAGAGATGAAATAGCCAACTCTGGTGAGAGTTATTATATACGGCAAGCTAAAACCCAGGTCTTAGATTCTTTTGAAAATGAGTTAAAAGATAGAGCATTATCCAGAAATACAAGGTTTGATGTTTATCAAACAATAGAAGATACGATTACAACAAATAGCCGCCCCCCTATTCTTGTTCTGGCTGATATTAATCGTGCAGAAAGAATTGGACTACTTGATTCAAGTCAGGCAACAGATTTAAAATCACTAGCAAAAGATAGACTAAGTATTAGTGATCAAAATATTAATCAAGTTATTCAATCACAGGAAGACGCTTTATTTAATAAATTTTCAAAATTAGCTAAAACTGGAAACTTAGGTACAGGTAAAGGTTTTGAAGATGATCAAGCATGGTCAGCAGCCGAGTTAACAAGATATCAAATCCTTATGAATAGTACGCAACTTGAAGTTGCTAAAGTTTTAAATAATAAAGAATTATCTGAACAAGAAAAAATCAATCAGATTAATCAACTCTATACATCACTTGACGAAAAGATAACGAGGCTGAAAGGAAATCCTGCTCTCTTTGATGTAGAAGTTAAAAGAGAGACTCCTGCAAAAGCAGAGAATATATTCAATAAAGGAAAAGAAAATCAAACTATAAGTCCTGCTTTAAGTAATAACAAAGAAGCTTCAGCTATTATTAAAGGTGAAAATTCCAGAACAACTGATACTGGAATAATAGAAATTAAAACTGCTAGTGGTGAATGGATACCTAAAGATCAAGTTTTTATAGAAGCAGCATTAACAAAAAAAGAAAATCAAACACTAGATACATATAAAACAAACGCTCTTACTTTAAATAGACGAATTACAATTTTAGAAAATGCTCGTGACTATGAAGGAAAACAAAATGATATAAATGAATTGAAAGAAACCCTACAAATTGTAAACAATCATATCCTTAAACAAACTAACAAAGCACAAGAACAAGGCTATGTTCCTTTAGCACAAAAAGATACCTATCAAAATGGTTATACTAATCCTACTATTGGAACAAATGGTCTTCCTTATAAAGGAGATTTAGCTCCTGTTGCGGGCATAGAAATATCTGCAACAGATAGAAGAAATATTGTACTTGTTTCTACTGGAGAGTTTCACGAAAGATATGCTGGTCATTCTGGAGCAGAAGGTGTATTTAGAGCAAGACCTGTTCCATATAGTTATATGAAAAAAAGAAGAGAAGAATTAGCCTATCAAGTAGCAACAGGTGGGAAATTTGTATGGGTTAAACATAAAGGAAAAGATAGGTTAATAGTAGTAGGTGGAGAAGATATGAGAACTTTACCTACAACATCAGATCAAAGAAGTGATTATTACAATGACAATCCGAATCAAGTTGTTAAAAATATGTGGAAAGGAAGAGATCTTAAACAGAAAGATCGTGCAAACGCTGCTCTAAATGTAGAAGTTTTATATGAAACGAATGTATTTCAAGATCAGTTATTAGCAATAATGAATGGATCTGCATTTGTTCCTTACGATAATGCTGTTAATGAAATATGTGAGAAACTAGGGATTACTCCTTTTGAATATTTAAGTAAGCAATATGAAGCACATTATGGTGAACCAATGCCTACAGATCTTCAGAAAAAGATAATAGATGGTTTAAATACTAAAGGACATAAGTTCAATAGAAAACCAAAACTTTATAGAGAAGGACTTGGTTATCCTGAGACAGAACCTATTACTGCTACGAAGACAGATACTGAAGAAATTTCTAGTCGTACAGATGATTCAGGTGTATTGATTGCAAGTGGCACAGGTTTAGAACCTGGAATGATCCCAGGCCCACCACCTCGTATAGATCCAGGTGAAAACAAAAAATTATATCCAGAAGGTATAGAGACAGGAAATTATATTCTTCCTACAGACGTATCAAATGATAAGGAATTTGTAGCTGAAGTAGAAAAATTATCTAATGACTTAGATATACCAGTCAATTACTTATGGGCTGTAATGGGATTTGAGACAGGAGGAACTTATGATCCAGGTCAATATAATTTAGGGCCAGATAGAACTAAAGAATCTGGTTCAGGTGCTGTTGGATTAATTCAATTCACACCAGAAACTCTTAAAGAATGGGGAGTAACAACTGAACAAGCAGCGAAGATGACAAGACTAGAACAAATGAAATTAGTAAGAAAACATCTAACGAGATACATAAAACCTGGAGATGATTTTAGAGATGTTTACATGTCGATTCTTTTCCCAGCAGCATTAGGTAAACCAAACGATTTCGTTCTCTTTGGTAAAGGTGCAATGAAAGGATATACCGATACTGCATATGAACAAAACAAAGGATTAGATAAAAATGGAGATGGATCTGTAACGAAAGAAGAAGCTGCTAGCTCAATTCCTCAATACTTACTCGCTCCACCAGTGCCTAAGAAGAAAGAATCCAGTACGATAAGCGGAGGATCTGATATCGCTTAGAGAAAATGCCTTTTGTAATTGACAAAGAAACAGGGAGATCTCGTTGGGTTTCTGATGCTATAGACACAAGAGAAGAAAAAGATCTGACAGCTATGCCGAAAGATCAAGGGATAGAAACGGATTATGGTGTTCTAAGAAATGTAGGTCAGCAATTACAAGAAGCAGGTGAAGGAGTAGCAGATGTTTTAGGTGCAGATAAAGACGACAACATAATTCAAGGAGCTATTAAAACTCCTTTGAGAATGGGGTATAACGCTGCTGCTAATGCTGTTCAAGAAGGTAGCGACACAATAAGAGATTTAGCTGAATGGTCTGGGATCGCACCCGAAGGATTTGGTACAAGCTTTGACGAGAAAGATAAACCCATATTGGGCTTTGGAGAATCTGGTTGGAAACCACCAGAAGCAAGTACAGAAGAAGCTTGGCTATCAGGGATGGAAGGATTTGGAACTGGTGTCGCTCAGTTCGCTGTTGAATGGGTAATGCTTAGCAAAGCTTTAAGAGGAGCTAATTGGTTAATTAAAGGAAGCAAGTTAGGAAAATTAAAGGCATATCAGAAAGCTACTCAATACTTAGGCACTGGTGAAAAATTAGTTCAAGCAAGATCAGCAAGAGCATCTAGCAAACTCTTATCTAAACTTCCTGGTGTTTCACCTAAAGTTTCTTCGTTTGCAGGTAGAAGATTAGTTGGCCCAGGTGTCGGTGCAGCTTATAACGCAACATTTAATCCGAAAGGTATGGCGATTGACTTCTCTGGTTTTGACCAGTGGGAGGGTCGTCTTTATGACTTGGCTGCTAATAGTGAATGGTTTGGTTGGGTAGAACATCTTCCTTTCGCAGAACGATTAGCTTCAGATCCAAATGATTCTGCAATGCAAGGCAGAATGAAGAACGTAGCTGAAGGATGGTTACTTGATTTTCACCTCGGATCTTTAGGTAAAACTATTAAAGCTTTACCAACAGAACAAGCCAATTTAGTTGTTGATTCAATTAGAGCAAGAGGTCTGACTGAAAAGTTATATCAAGCAGCACAAGAATTTGGATCAAATAGTCCTGAGTATCAAGCCCTAAAACAACAGATCGCAGATCTAGGCGATAAAATGGCTGACAATCCTATTGTCAAAGCTTTTGTTGACGAATCAGATGAAGCAATACAAGCTAGAAAAACTCGTATAGCTAAAAATAGAATTGAAAATGTACCTTCTCAAGAAGTTTCTTATGCTAGAGAACAAGCAAATACAAAAGTACAAGAGCTAGAACAGAAGATAAAATCATTAGGAGAAGAACCGCCCAAACCAGAGAAAGGAAAGCATTTTGAAGTTATTAATGGGAAAAGAGTTAAGACAGCAGAATCAAAAGCAAATGCAGCTTGGAATAGAAAATTCAAAAGATTGACGAATGAACTTAATGAAGTCAAAAAAGGACTTGATACAGAAATAGAAACAAAGATAAATGAGGAAGATTTAGGTGATGCTCCAGAATTACCAGATACAACAGAACGACAACAAGTAGCTGATGCTTACACTGAAGTTCAAACTAAGCTTGCAGATATTGAAGCAAAGATACTTGATTTAGAACAGAAAGCTCCTGATGGTTTTTCTAAAACACAAGAGAAAAAATATAATCGTTTAATTAAACAAAGAGATAAAACACAAGCTCTCTTAGATAAAACAAGTGAAACAAGAAAAACTGTAGAGAAAACACAAGGCACTAAACTTCAAGAAAGAAAACAATGGAACAGAAGAGCAGCGGATGATGCAGCAGCAGAAAGAGTAGAAAACCAAGGAGCAGAAGGAGAGACAGCTCCTGCGCAAACAACAGGTTATTCACGAGAGCAAATACAACGAGCACAAGAGGCTGTTAAACATGCAGCTTGGCCTGGTGGAAAACCTATGTCATTAGGTGAAAAAGAGATGTTAATGCGACGTTATTTAGAAACAAAATTTGGAAGACTAGATAAATCTATGGCTGAAAGACCTAAGAATAGACTTTATAGAGGAATGAGCCAAGAAGAATATGCAGCAGCAATAGAAGCAAGAGTTGCTTTACTATCTCAGATTATTGAAAAAGTAGCTGGTAAAGATGTTCAAGTTAGATATCACGACGTATATGGATCTACAACTAGAGGTGTTGAATATGGAGGAGGAACTGGATCTACAGAAAGTAGGGCATTAGCTGGTTCTTATGATTTCTTTGATGATGTATTAGATCTATATGGAATGATGGAAGGCTCTACAAAAGAATTAGTAGGTACTGCTTTCCATGAAACTTTCCATAGGATTCAGATGGTTTCTCTGCCTGCAAAAGATATAAAAATCTTAGATAACTTCTGGGCGAGATTAAAGACAATTGTTTATACACAACTTTCAGGTGCAGATCAAATGTCTTACATGGAGTCAATGACTCATGCTTATGAAAGATATGGAACAGCAAAATTATTTGGTAAAGATCCTGTATATGCAATGCTTGCTAATCCAACTGACGGTAAAGCAATCAAGTTATTGAAGAAAGTTATCTCTTACTTTGATCCAATCTTTAACTTAATGGAGAAGATTCATAACGCAATGACTAATCAAAGCCTGGAATACTTCAGGTCTATGAGAGACATTTATGAAGATGCTTATAATGGAAAGTTTGCAGATGTAGTACAACCTGAAGCTATAAACGAAAGAGAAATGCTTCAGGAATACAAACGACTAACAGAAGATCTTCCTTCTTATGAAGACTTCCAAGCAATGCAAGATAATTTGGAATTAGGAATGGATGATCCAGACTTTGACATGAATCTGTATTACGAAGCTGATTCAGCAAGTTGGAAGATTCATCAACTTAAAGAACTTGACGCATATACGAATGATCCAAACAGAGCTCTACTTCATCCTGGTGGAATCTGGAGAACAAGAGACGAAGGATTTGCCAAGTTGCCAGGAGCTGAAGCTGATCTCCTAGATGGTTCTATTACTAAGAATAAGAAACTTCGTAATGAACCACTTCGTAGTGAGAAAGGTGGTGACTTTGAAATGCCAAATCAATGGCGAAGGATAGGACTCAATATGGGTATGGCCCAAATTACTTGGCGTTCTAACCTTGAAAGATTGGCATGGGTATTAAGAAGAAATAGGAAATCTGCTTACCCACAAACTGCTCCACAGATGAGAGATTTCTTGAAGCAGCAAGGGTATAACTTAGATTCAATAATGGATTTAGGAGATCAGTTACACGAAGAATTACTTGCAAAACTTGAAGATGTAACTGGTTCAAGAAAAGCTAGTCCTGATAATACTCGTGGAGTAACAATTGATTTAACTGATGCAGAAGGGCCAGTCAGACCAGAAGCAGACGATACAATTCCAAAGGTTGAAGACTATGAAAACACTACTGAAAACAGAGCACAAGAAGCAGAAATCCCATTTGAAGAAGCAGTAGAAGAACCTGAACAAATCGGATTTGAAAGAATTGAAGAGAATCTCGATCCTTTATTGAAAAACATGAAGGAGAAGATAGAGAAGCTAGCTAAAGGTGAAATTGAATTAGCAGATATAGGAAGAGATATCGTTGCTATTACAACAAGAGGAAGAAAAAATAGAAATAAGATTAATCAATACAGCCCAGTCGATATTAATATGCAAGCTTTATTTAGTGCCGTAAGTGATGCTGCTGATAATATATTAAACACTACATTTAAAGAAGCTAATACACAACAAATTATTGATGATTTAGTTAGAGATGGACATAATAATGGAATTAATTTAAATGAAGCAGAAGCTTTTGGTGCTTTACTTCGTGCAAGATTTGTTACTGGTAATGTTCAAACAACAAAGCAAATTTTAAAATTACGACTTGCTGTATTAACTACAGGAAGAATTGCTGGAACTACTGCTGCTAATATTTTAAATGCACAAAATCTTACAGGGCCAGGTGCAAAGCTTAAGTATGATGAAGCTGCAAGAGCATTAGAAGATTCACTCCAAGCGAGTTTAAGGATATGGCGAGATTATAAAGATGTAATGAGTTCAGTTGGACAATTCTTACAAAGTGCTCAAGCAAAAGTTAGTGATGTTGATCTTAAAACCACTAGAGCTGACTTTGATTTAAACCTTAGAAAAGCAGATGAATATATTAATAATCCTCGTAATGGAGCAGGTAATGATTCAATTAGGCAAATAATGCCAGATGAAGTAATCATGGCATTAGAAACTGGCGAATGGACTCCTAGAGCAAAAGCTGCCTTTACTGAATTTGCAAAAGTTATAAGTACAGAATCCTTTAGACCTGGATCAGGAGTACAAACAATTCATAAGATGATGTCAGATGGAGACTGGAAAGGTAAGACAAAGAAAGCAGCAGATGAAGGAGATATAGATCAGATTGAGTTATTTATGAAAACATTAACAAGTTATCGTGTTAGCAATATTCTTTCTGCTCCTCTTACCTATGCAGTTCAGACAGGTATCCCATTAACAAGAATATTATTTGCTCCAGCAATTGATCTATATAATCATTCAGTTGTAGAAAATGGAAACTTAGTTGATATAGATGCAGGTTTAAAACGATTACCTGTGACTTTTGTTTGGTATAGGCAAATAGCATTAGAAGCAGCAGGTGCTTTACGACTAGGAAGAGATGCCTTTATTGATGGTCATAGTTATTATGATCCTTATCGTAGAGCAGGTGCTTTCGACTTAAATGAATATAAATCTATAGAAGATGCTGTTAATAATGTAGAAAAAAGTCCCCTCAAAATGGAAGAGAGAGAAGGTGCATATAACTTAAATGAGATGGAATGGGCTAAACATATTACTGAAAGTAATTCACAACAAGCAGCGGCTAATATCTTACATAAATTTGCAACTCTTGATTTAAGAGCACAAGGCGCAATTGAAACAGCTCAGAAAGCTTTAGCTGGTAATTCATTCCTATATGCAATAGGTTTTGAAGAAGGATTTGAAAAGGCGACAAGAGAAGGTTTAAAAGGAAGAGAAGCCTGGGGTTATGCAGAAGAATGGGCGAGACAAAAAGTAGATTTCCATACCAAGAATGCACTCCATAATGGTAAAGAAATAACAGGTGCAATTATGACGCACCCTGCGGCTTTGAAAATAGGAAGAGTCTTTACCTTTACTGATGATGTTCGGGCGAGAATGGAAAATAGAACATTTTCCTATGGACAAGATCTAGCTAGAGCTTCTGGTATAGATGAAAATGATTTTGATTCAATTAATGATTTTGCAGAAAGATATCAACAGGGACATGTCGATAAGAGTCAAGGGTTTCAATATAAATTAGTGAATCATGGAATTAGTAAATTCGCTAGAAAAGGTGAGACACAATTACCTGCTTCAGGAGATTTAACTCCAGCCTTCACACAAGGATGGTCATTCTTACCTCATCAATGGCAAAGACTTCAAAATACAAAAATGGGTTGGATGGCTACAAATATTCAACCTTTCGTAAGAACCCCTGCTGATATTACAAAACAAGCCTTAAGAGCTGTACCAATTGCAAACTTAACAACTGATACTTTCTATAGAGACTTCTTTGATGAAACAAGTTACTTCTCTAAATCATGGAAAGCTGAAATGACAATTGGGGCAACTATTGGAACAGCACTAGTAGCTCAGCTATTCAATAACGAAGATATGGAATGGACTGGATCTGGCCCTCTAAATGGTGACATGAGACGATTATGGGAAGCAGATGGCAGACTTCCTTTCTCCTTTAGATATAAATATAGAAATGAGGATGGACATCAAAAATGGGCTGCTTGGCAGTCATACAGAGCCTATGAACCAGTAGCAACATTAATTAGCACAATAGCTGATATTCATATGCTAAGAGGAATGATCAGTCAAGACGAATACGACACGGCAATGTCTAGTGTTGTTGTTTGGATAGCATCTCAAGCTTTAGGTGGGAAATTAAAGAATACTTATTATTCAGGTGTTTCTGATTTCATTGATGGTCATGCTGGATTTGCTTTAGGTGGTTTTGGAAGACCTACTCCACAACCAGGTGAATTAAATAGATTCCACCGTTATTGGTCTGATTTTGTTGCTAGCTGGATACCTCAATCAAGCAGACTAAAAGCAGCAGCACAATTCATGGATCCATATAAGAGAACTATTGAGAATAGAGTTCCACGTAAAGAAGTAGATACAGAAGTTGGAAAAGGAGTATCAGGTCAAGTATGGGGTTGGTCTGGGGATGCAACAATGCCTGGGAAAGAATATGGTTTTAATGAAATTGATAACGGCAATATCTTCCAAAAAATGGGTAATTTAATGGGAATGTATCTAGATAAAATAAAAATGAATACTCCAGGTTGGTCAAGAGATTTACCTGTCAAACTTAATTACATAACAGGAGATCCGTTATATCATCCTGGTTTCTTACATGATGATCTTTTAGATTTAGAAAGACATCCTTGGCTTACTCAATTAACAGCTTCATTTGTTTTATCAAGCGCACCAGCAGCTTACTCATGGGTTCCAGTTTTAGGTTCTCTACCAGCAAGTCAAGGGAAACTTGGTGAAGAACAATATGCAGATGCAGAACTTGGTGAGGAACAAAAAGGTAAAAAAGATTTTGTTGTAAGAGAATTAATGAGATTAAGAGGTTTTGGCTCACAACTAAGACCACCAACTAATAAAGACATCCAAAGTGGTGTCACTCTAAGTACAGATGCTTACAACCAGTATCTGAGATACATCTCACAAACACCAGATCCAGTAACAGGTAAGGTTCTTTGGGAGGAATTGTTTACTCTATTCACAAGTGAAAGATATAAAAATGCTGGTGTTGATTCTTTCGATAAACAAGTAAGAAGTCCAAGAGCATCACTAATGAATCCCATTTGGACTCGTTTCAAAAGGAATGCAATCTTTAGGTTCTTGAATGATCCCAACAATCCTTTCGTTATCGAAGTTCTTCAAGAAAGAGCCCGTCAACAGGAACTAGAGAATAACAACGCTATGATTAATACATTCCCTGGATACACTCCCAAGGAAGTTGGAGATGGTGGATACACAAGAACTGTATCTCCGTCAGAATACGAACAACACCTTAATCGCTAATGGCATACGCTTCTTGGACAGGCACTGGTGACGATACAACCAGAGAGTTTGATGTCCCATTCCCTTATGTAAAGAAAGAACACCTTGTTGTCACAATTAACTATGTGGCAACTACCGCTTATAGCTGGGTTAATGATGGTCGTATTTCATTTGATGCTTTAAGTGGAGACACTACAACACAAAAAGCGTCGGGTGCTCCTAAGACAGGAATGCCAATCATTATTAAAAGAGGGACAAGTCTTGGAACACCTCTTGTTGATTTTGTTGATGGTTCTACTCTTACAGCAGCAGATTTAGATACAGCAAACCTTCAAGTTCTATATGCAACACAAGAATTAGATGATGTCGTAAATGCTGGTGTTGCCTGGTCACCTCAAGGTTTAGATGCTAATAACCAACCTGTCATCAACGTACAAGATCCAACCAATGCTCAGGATGCAGTAACAAAAACTTATGCAGATGGTTTGGTAACAGGTGTATTGAAAGCAGATGGAACAGTTAACCCAACTGCGAATCTGCCTATGAATGCAAAGCGTCTAACAGGATTAGCAGATCCAGTTGATGCTCAAGACGCAGTA
>VTLG01013007.1_pt1 | contig 29699 bp, 37 predicted proteins | sample 4694571 | NCBI WGS metagenome assembly VTLG01 (sample SAMN12604809, study PRJNA352737) | marine metagenome | biome: ENVO:00000447; feature: ENVO:00000209|ENVO:00000569|ENVO:01000036; material: ENVO:00002151; isolation source: viral sequences binned using virsorter ...
TTGTATGATTGCACTTGTCAAGTGCTAGTTCTAGTTTAGATTTGTTCATTTTATACACCTCTCTAGTTCTGCGATTTCAACTTTGTCCATATCTTCAATATAAGATTTAATCTCACTTTCAGAGTACCACATATCTTTATCTTGTGAGTTTTTCCATATACGTTCCTTTTCATTTAGTAACGTATCAACTCCGTATTTCATTTCGATTAAATGGTATCTGTAAACATATGCCTGTATTAGTTTTTCCATTATTGCCTCCGTGCGTCTTTTTCCAGATTGTGTTGATATTCTTTTTCAAGATAATCAAGTAACTGGGCTGCTGTATAAACACCGTAGCCGGCCCAATGGTCTGGATCATTTGTTAAAAAACCAACTGCTCCACGAGCCTTGGTCTTTTCATTCATCTTATTAATGTACTCTACCAAATTGTCTTTGGCCAAGTCCCTTAATATTTTTCCTAATTTCTTTTCAGAGATCATTTGCATTATGCGTTTTCCTTATCTTGTTCTGCTAAAAAGCAGAGATTGTATAATTCTGGTGCAGACATATCTTCAATAGTCTTTACAATATCACACCAATGCCAAATGTGTCCACCGGGGCATTCATAAAATTCACCATGTTTAAATTCAAAGCCGTTGTGTAAAATGTAAGTTTCAACCAATTCATCTGTTATTCTTTGTCCTAAAATCATATTTTTCCTTTCTCTGGTGTCGGATCATTAAAGTCAAACACTTGTTTTTGTCGTAAGTTACGAAGCTTTGCCATAACTTGTTTTATCTCTGGATGTTCTGAATTGTTTACCAGTAAATTGCGTAAGAGCCATGCCGTATTGGAATGTGTCATCTCTCGACGCCTTACTGGTATATTCATATTTTCTGGAAGAAAATTTATTTTATTTCCAATCTGGGTCATTGTATACCTTACCATTTACCGGAAAGTTTATATCGGACTTTGGAACACCAACTTCGTGTTCAACTGGAAAGCCCATACATATTCGATTACGAAATTCATCACAAGCTTTTTGAAGTGCATCTGCGATGTTCTTATCTTCTTGACGAGCCCATACTACAAAAGACTTATCGCCTGTAATTACGTTAATTGTTTTTGCTTTTGCAACTACAACATACATCATATCTTCACCAGCGCCTTGGTAACGGAGTATTTCTACATGAGAAACTCCGTTGGAAAGATAATTCATATTATCTTCAAATGATGCGTTTCCACGTTCTTTTCTTTTTTTCTCCAAATATTCTTTGGCGTCATTTTTAGTTATCATAACCATTAGTAATTCTCCAATTCGTGATGCGTTTCAAAAGCTTCCCCAGCCAATTCATCATTATGAAAAGACCAAGATTCAAAATTGTCTGGAAAGGCCAGACCATAATACTTGCGAGAGTAACCAGTATCGTGCGCCCAATGCGTTACGATAGTAGAACCACACAACCAATGTTCATTGTCATTTGGTGAAACGACATAAGATGAACAGTTTTTAACATGGTACAAAAGTGCTTCTTGACGTTTTGGATCGCCGTACTTTTTACCTAAATTATTAATCTCTTTTAGAGTTGAATCTTTACACATTAAAGTCATAGTTATTTCCTTTTTTAAATTTACCAAATGTCGGCGCCTGCCCAACAATCAGTAAAGTTTGGATATTGTGAATTTGGCATTCCGAGATTTGCTTTTTCACCATCAAGAACATTACCAACTTTTTCATAATTGCGAGTCAAAAGATCACCACGTTTATGTTTTAAAGAATCTTTGCGTACAACATAGCCCCAAACATGATTTTCTTTGTGAGCCGTTCCGGAATATAATGTACAATTCTTTTGATCTATAATACCATTACAACCAGATTTTGCAGATGCTTCGATTCTCCAATATTTTGGGCCTCGAAAAACTCCAAAACCATGTCCGAAAAGATCGCTCTCTTTTATATATTCAGAAGTTGTGGTCACGCATTCCAACCAACTATGATAATTTTTGTTTACTGAATTAGCAAGTCCAACAACTTCCCATTTTAGTTGCATTGGTACAAGATTTTTAATAGTTTTTGATTTATTCATTTTAAGTCCTATTTTAATAAAGATACATTTTTGCGATTCCGAAAACTGCGATTGCGATAACCACGATATTTAAAACCATGAGATTAACGCTGTTTCGTAAATACGCGTTTATAATATGAAGTGTTGATCCGACAATCTGAATACCGAATATAGTTGCGATTGATACTGAATCACCATACCATGCCATAAGTACATAAATGCCTATGAAACATAAACTTCCGATTGTTTCACAGAACAATCGAAAGCGATTGTTTTTCCAATCGTCTTTCAACCAGTTAATAATTTTGTTATTCTTAATTTTCATACCCTTATTATAGCAGCCTTTTCGCCAAATGTCAAATTTATTTGCATATTTAAGTCGTTGTTTTTAAACGACTTATGGACAAACGACCGAGCCCTTTGTTTATGGTAGTTTACAGAGTTTTTGAGAACGCCAACCATTGTTTTATAAGGACTTACGGCGATATTGATAATTGTCATTTTACTAGATATTTCTCAATTTCGTGTGGTAAGAACATTTGACAAATCCAATTATATGAATTTGGTTTTATTTTGCCTTTCCACTTAATTGTTTTTTGTACCGCATATTTTGCAAACCACAGTCTTTGTTTTTCTTTTATCGAAAAAATGACTGTATCTTTTTTTACATCATATCCGTTGACATCTATAACTTGTTGCTCAAACGCATCTGCAATACGATCAAATTGAGCTCTTGGAATTTCAAGCTTATAACTATCACTTTTGTATTTTCGTATTTTTCCACAATAACTCATTATTAATACCTTTCTAAATCACAAGTTCGCATTTCAGAAACTTCAGTACCATCTTCAAACGCATCTCTGCGAGAACACACCAAAACATCAAAAGTGTATGGTGCGAAACGAATGTCCATTGGTACATAACCGTTTCCAGTATAAAGACGATAAAGACCGCCTAACATTTTTTTTCGTTTTCTACCATATCGTTCAAAAACGATATGAGCAACAAACGAAATTGGTGAGTTTGGTTCTTTAGTGAGCTCTCGATAGAGTTCGTTTAATTTCATATGAAATGAATTTTTCATAAAATCTCCGATTATAAAAACATCATTAAAAAACACATTAAACCAATTAACAATAATACGAATATATCTGTTAAAATTTCTTTAATATTCATATTATTCACATTGACCCCAACGAGCGTTTTTAGAGCCCGGCGCTCTACGCGTTTTAGGATCTCTATAAAATTTGCCTTCTTTTTTGAGTTTTTTCAACTCTTTTTCAGAAAGATTTTTTGTTGGAGTAAATCCCCAATTTTGTATTTTGATTTCACTCATTTGTTAATCCTCATTTAATTAATTAATAACTATCGTTATTATAGCACGAAACAATCCTAAATGTCAAATTTATTAGCATCTGTAAGTCATTGATTTATAAGCAGTTATGGACAATCGACCGAGCCCTTTAGAAATGGGGACTTAGGGCGTGTTGTAAGTCATTGATTTATGGGGAGTTCTGAGAAAACGACCTGGCCCTTTAGAATTGGGGACTTATAGGTGTGTTTGTTTTCCCTGGGAAGATAACTCCTTGTTTTATAAGGAGTTATCGCTGGCGCCGGACTTGAGCGACTTTAAAGGCCTATATAAATACTCAAAAACACTATGCTTTTATCCAAAGAAATTAAGAAGTGGCAACATTCCGAAACATATAAAGAACAATCGAAAATTCATTGGTTGGTTTGGCTGTTAGAAAATCCAAATTCTCCTGTTAGTTTGACAGGAGCAATAGACCTCTATAACCATGACATTATCCATATCTTGTTAGATCGTGGTATGGAAGTGAAAGATGAAGCTTTGGTGATTGGATTTACTATGGGGAATAGTACAGCTACAAGTTCCTGGGTCCGATGGTTATTTGAATTTTGTGCTAAATACATATATCCAGAAGGGTATCGTTTTGATGAGCATGATTTACTGGAATATGAGAGAGGATTTGCATATGGATATACCAGACCTAGACGAAATATCCATCAGGCAAGATTTGATGTCAAAAGAGATGTAGAAGAAATACGAAATGAATGGGGAATAGAACTTATAAATATACAATAGAGGAGAATTATGCCGAAAATATATTGCGACATGGATGGGGTACTGGTTGATTTACTTGGAAGTATCAAGAGGCATCTTGGTACGACTAAATTAAATCAGGGTATTCTTGACGATTTTTTTAATAGTGAAGCTGGACAAGGTACGGAGTTTTGGGCTGATGCTGGTTGGGAGTCTGGTGGTAAACAACTCTGGAAGTATATCAAACAGTATGACCCCCATATACTATCTGCCTGTCCATCTGTCTGTAATAAAGACAAGAAAGTAATCAAGGGTAAAACAGTATGGTGTCAAAAGAATCTGAAAATAGATACCAGTAAAGTTCATATTGTGCAACGCAGAGAGAAACAGAACTTTGCCAGTAAAGATGTAATATTGATTGATGACCATAAGAAGAATATCAGAGAATGGGAAGCTGCTGGTGGTACAGGAGTTGTCCATAAAAATGTTAACAGTACAATCAAACAACTGAAAGGACTACTTTAATGGAAACAACATATAAGGATTTTATGGAAGCAAAAGTGAAGAGCTGGAAAGATATGAAGGATCGTAATATTCTTAAAGCCGCAGAGAAGTTTAAAAAGAAAATGAGAACTGGTAATGTTCTTGGATATACTTTGGCTCATCAAGAGTTCACTATTTTTCGTAACGAGAAAGATTGGAATGATTCAGTCAAGCATGCCAAAGACATGAAGTGGATTCGTGTGGAGTAATTAGATGGCCACAGTAAGAAGAATCAGGCCTAAGCTCAGTCTAAAGAATATTAAATTTAAGAATCCACAGTTTAATGTTGAATGGAATGAAATTAGTGGAGCGAAGCGTGGTGAGCAAACTACCCTTGATGATTTTAAAGACCTAGGTAAATCCAAATGGATTGCTCTTGCTAAAAAAGGTAGAATGGTAAAATACAGTATCTCTCAGGCTAAAAAAATAGAGAATACTGATGCTGGAAATCCAAAGGCCTTTCACAAATTACTGCCGATAAAACAGGAAAGATCAGTTAAACAAATTTTTGAAGGTGTAGTTGAATTATCTATTGTTGCAAACTGGTCAGATGGATATAAGTTTCTGATAGGTGGAAATACAAGACTTACAGCAATGATGAACATATTCGGAGAAGGTTATGCTTGGCAATTCAATGTTCCCGATGTATTGGAGTAATTAGATGGCTGGTGAATTAAATTGGACAGATTTTACAGAGAAAAATCCTTTAAAGGGTGATGAAAAAAAAGTTTTAGATAATATTCTAAAAGTAATAGATACTTCTGTAGAGGTTATTAACACTAATGGTAAGTTAGCTTTTAAAGGTGGAGTAAAAAAATCTTCTTCAGGTATATACGAAATAAAACTTGGTATAACAAATTATCTACTTGCCCGAAAGAAAATTACTGGTAAGACAGCCGATATTAAAAGTTTAAAAACAAAAGCTGCGAAATATAAAGTACCAGGTGTTAAAACTCTAATGAGTTATATGGAGCCAACCACACAGAATCAATTTGAAATTTATTTTTGGGAAAAGAAAGGTAAAGTGACCAAACCTTTTACAATACTTCGTATATCATATACTGGAACTGCATGGAAACCTCCAGTATCGGCAGGGGCCAGAACTAGTTTGACTACAGAAGAACAAGAAGCTATATCATTAGAAATTATTAAAGAAGTAGCATCTGGTTCAACGCCTAGATGGAAAACATTTAAAGAGATGTATAAAAAGAGTAAGATTCTTAAAAAGATACATCCTAATTTGATGGCTACTGGTGATTGGTGGCCACACTTTGAAACTCAGTTTCAATATATTGATAAGTTATCAGAGTTTCCATCAGCATCATATAATACCTTTTCTCATACAAAAGGATTTATGCAATTTATATCTAAGTTAGTAACAACAGGATCTGCTCCCGGTGAAGGAGGTGCATTTAAAGAGTTTGCAAAATTTGCTGAAAAAGATTCTTGGAATCCGGCAGATGTTTGGTTAATTACAAAACAAACTAAACCTAGATTTGATAATCCAGATAAAAGAAATCCTGGTATTAAACAATTACTTTTACAAGCTCTCTCGACTAAAGAAATTAATATGATTTTGAGAAAAGCTTATGAAAAAAGAGTTATTGTTGGTATATCTTTAAAAAAGAATTTGGGATATACAAAAAAAGAAGCCAAACCACAACCTGGCAGATTAAAATTTGAAAGAGTAAATTTAGAGAAAAAAGTTGGTGAACAGAAACTGCCTGTATTGAAATGGATTGGTATTAAGTTTGATCCAAGCTTTGATAAAAAGAAAGGTGCGTTTACTTCAAAAACATCATATCTTTATTTTCAATATGGTAGTAGAAATTTTTCTTTGGAATTTAAATCGAATCAAGGTAATAAAGAAGTAGATATTACATATGAATTTAGTGAGTCGGGATCTAAAGCACAATTAGGAAAAGTACCAAAAGATCGTTTTACAACTGGAATGAGGAAGTTGATTAGTAGAGATTATCCTCACCATGATGATTATCGTGATTTTGATGCTGGAAAATTTCAAACGAAATTTAATAAAATTCAAAGTAGTAAAATTTTAAAAGCACCAACGGCTGATTGGATCAAAAAATTTGGAACATGGTGGAATACTGGTGATGGAGATGCAAATATTGATTGGGCTACCAAAACTAAATTAAGTGATGGTAAAACTAATGCTTCTGCGTTTGTTGCGAATATGGAAAAAACATGGGAAAATGAAAAAGGTAGGGGTGGAAGTAAGAGAATTACTTATGATTTTAAATCTTATAAAAATATAATTATGTATCAGATGTTTGATTTTCTCTATTGTGTGGCTTTGATGCATGGTAAAGGTAGTAATAAAATGAAAAGATACCTTTCTGATTTGTTCTATTTTGCACAGAAAAAAGGACAGAAATGGAGTTTCGGTCCTTTTGGAAAATTATACTAAAAGTCTTATAAATATGAGGGAGAGATTATGCAACAAATTAAAGATAACAAAACAGAGCGAATTAAGCATGTGACTTCAATTGGTGATTCCTCACGGAGTCGGCCTAAAAACAAGCATAAAAGAAGAAGCTGGAAACGATATAGGGGACAAGGAAAGTAAATGGCAATTTACACAAAACCACTTTCTACACATACCAGAGGTTGGGCTGATCTGGACTTGGATTTTGCTAAACATCCTGTAACAAAAGATATAGTTAGAAAGACAGATGTAGAAGCTGTCAAACGATCTGTTAGAAATCTCATCAGAACTAATAGATACGAAAAGCATTTTCATCCAGAGATTGATGGAGGAGTAACTCGTCATTTGTTTGGATTGTCTACAGCTCATACGAAACATGATATTGAATTGGCAATTAGAACTTGTTTGAAAAATTTTGAATCTCGGGTTGAGGTAAATGATATTCGTATATCAGGAGATTTGGATAGGAATGGATTTAATGTTTCTATATATTTTACAGTAGTTAATTCACCCGAGCCAATTGAAGTTTCATTATTCTTAGAGAGGATAAGATAAATGGCAAGTAATAAAATATCAGTCACAGATTTAGAATTTGATTCTATTAAATCAAATTTAAAAAATTATCTATCTGCACAAACACAATTTCAAGATTATGATTTTGAGGGAAGTGGTATGGATGTCTTGTTGGATGTTCTTGCATATAATACTCATTACATGGGTTATTATGCAAACATGATAGGAAACGAAATGTTTATGGATTCTGCTTCACTTAGAGAGTCTGTTGTTTCTCACGCAAAACATTTAAATGTTATTCCAACATCTGTTACTGCACCAACAGCTTATTTGAATATGACATTCACACCAACTGGTTCTCCTCTTTCTCTTACGATTGCAAAAAATACAAAGTTCACAACAAGTATTAGTGCTACTAGTTATACTTTTACAACGACCGCTGCTACAACAATTACTCCTGCTGCTGGTGTTTATTCAGTTACGAATCTTGCAATCAAAGAAGGTAAAATTCTTGGTAAATCATATACAGTTGATTTAGCCAATACGACTCAACGATTTATTATTCCAAATTCAAATGTTGATACATCTACGATAGCAGTTACAGTTCAAAATTCTTCAAGTGATTCAACAGTAGCTACTTGGGCTGATGGTAATTCTTTGGATGTAACAACAATTACTTCTTCTCAAAAAGTTTATTTTTTACAAGAAGTTGAAGAAGGAAAATATGAACTTATTTTTGGAGATGGAGCAGTTGGTAAACAATTATCAGATGGTAATATTATTTTTATTGAGTATTTGATTACTGGTGGTCTTACTTCAAATAAAGCAAGTTCATTTACGGCAGTTGGTTCTGTCGCTGGTTTATCATCTGCTAATTATACATTGACAGTTGCGTCAGTAGCTTCTGGTGGAGCAGCTGCAGAGTCTATTAATTCTTTAAAGAATAATGCCCCTAAATTATATCAAGCACAGAAACGTGCAACGACTAAAGATGATTATAAAGCAATCTTATTGAAAGAAAGAAATGATATAAATTCTATTACTGTTTATGGTGGTGAAGATGCAAGTCCACCTGTTTATGGTAAAGTATATATAGCTATTAAACCAGCTGGAAATACATCATATAGTAATACAGCAAAAGATGATATAAAATCTGCTATACTTAAAAAATCAAATGTTGTTACAGTTATACCAGAGATTGTAGATCCTATTTTTTATTATCTTCTTATTACTACAACAGTTAATTATGATCCTGTTACTTTATTGACAAGTGAAAATACTTTAAAATCAGCAATTGATACTTCTATCAGAGATTATTTTACTACTGATTTACAGAAATTTGACCAGAAGTTTCGATACTCAGTTTTAACCAAGAAAATAGATAATACAGATAGTGCAATTAGAAATAGTAAAACATCTATTGAATATCAGATGTGGATAACACCAGTAACATTAGCAACAGTTTCATCTTATACTATGGAATTTAATAATCCTGTAACTAAGGGAAGTTTATCTAGTACATCATTTACTGCTAGTGATGGTTATACATATTCTTTAGTTGATGATAGTGCAGGCCTTGTTAAAAATGCAAGAACAACTTCTGGTGTAGTAGATAGTCCGGCAGTATATTTTACATTACCATCGGGTTCGACTACACAGGGAACAATAGATTATACTACTGGAAAAATTGTATTGAGTAATTATAATCCATATGCTATTACTGATGGAACAACAAGTATTAGGATGAATGTAACACCATCTACTAATAATCAAGATATTACTCCTTTGAGAGAACAAATATTAACAGTTGACTCGACTGATTCAACGGCAATCACAGTTAATATGGTTGCAGAAACAATAATCTAATATGGCAACAGTATCACCAAATCATCCTATACATCCTTCGTTTCATGAACGGATTTCTGTTCGTGTAGAAGGACAGTTACCAGATTTTGTAAAACAAGATCATGCTACATTTGTAGCTTTCTTGGAAGCTTATTATGAATATATGGAACAAACTGGTAAGCCGTATGAGATTGTTGGTAATCTTAGAAATTATTTTAATATTGATAAAACAGTTGATAGTTTTTTACAATATTTTAAAAAACAGTTTGGTAAAGATGTTCCAGAAGCAATCTTTGCCAATGCCAATAAACCACAAACATTAAAACATCTCAGAGATTTCTATCGTTCTAAAGGAAGTGAAAAATCGTTTCAATTTCTTTTTCGTTTACTCTATAAAGAGGAGATTGAGTTTTATTATCCTTCGACTGATATGCTTCGTGTATCAGATGGGCGATATACTAAAGACAAGGTTTTAAGATGTGTTGATACAAGTGGTACTTCAGCTATTTTTGATCTTATGGGTGCGACAATTACTGGTGGAACTTCTACTGCTACGGGAGTTGTTGAATTAGTATTGAAAGAGATGATTGGAACATTTGAGGTTTCTACTATTTATCTTTCTAAAGTAATTGGAACATTTCAACGAGGTGAAACTATTACAGATGGAACTAATACATTTACTCTGGATGGTATGGTAACTGATTATACTATAATCAATGCAGGTAATGGATATACATCTAGTACAAATGTTCCAATTTCAGGTGGTGGTGCAGGTGCTGCTGGAGCTCAATTTCTTATTGATACTTTGACAACAGGTAGTGTAACAACTGCAACAATTGTATCTGGTGGAACTGGATATGCTATCGGTGATAAATTAACAATTAATAATACTGGTAAATTGGAACTAGATGGAAGAACTTGTAGTGTACTTGTAAAGACAGTAAATTCTGGTGTGATTACTGCTATTGAAATAGAACATGCTGGTTCTGGTTATAAATCAATTCCGACTATTACTGGTGGTGGTACTGGAACTGGTGCGAATATTACATTAAGTGGTGTAGGTATTGGTGGAGTCAAGACTTTAAAGTTAATTAATGGTGGTTTTCATTATCGTAGTGTACCTACTCTTGATTTTTCTGGTATTGGTGATGGAACTGCAACCGGCACAGCAATTATTAGTGGTTATGAAAATGAAGCTAATACAAGATGGATCGGTGATGATGGATTTATTTCAGCTGCTAATTATATTCAAGATAGTAAGTATTACCAAGCATTTTCCTATGAAATTAAATCTGGTAATACAATTGATAAGTGGAGAGAATATGTTAAACGATTAATACATCCTTCAGGTTTGGCATTGTGGGGTAGAACATTAATTACTGGATTACTAGATACAACATTAAAAGTCAAACCAGGTGAAGGAGATTTTCGTGATCCGTATGTTCATTACTGGCCGTATAAAGTTATTTTCCATGATGGTGATATTGTCCCGGCAGTAAGATTAAATAATCAGTTATATCAAAATTTACCTGAGTGGCCAACAGGTGGTGCATGGCCACATGATGGACAAGCCAATGGACCTGGTTTAGGACCTGGACATTCTGATTGGCATATCTATGAATTAGATTTACCAATTATTGTATTAACATCAGCAGAGTTTGATGATTGGTTATATGTTCAACAGCCGATGTTAACTAATGATGATTTTGGTTTGATTACAGATTTAGGTATATCATATGCAGCAGATTGGGGATTGGTTACTGGTGGTCTTGCTGGTTCATTAGTATTAGGACCTATGCGTAGACAATTAGACAGACAAAAGTTTAATAGAGAAGGTGGTTATTCAAAATCTAGTTATAAGGCAGGTGGTTCTGGATATACTTCTGGAACAATTTCTGTTACTCTTTCTGGTGGTGGTGGAACGGGTGCAGTTCTTGCTCCTATTCTTGGTTCAAATTTATCAGCTGAAGCACCATATACAATTACTGATGCTGTGATTGGATTTACAGTTACGAATGGTGGATCAGGATATACTTCTCCTCCAACGATTACAATTACAGATTCAGGTAGTGGAACTGGTGCATTAGCTAAAGCAATAACTGCTGGTTCTACAGGAAATGGACAACCAGTTACAGGCGGATATATACTTCAAGTATCTCACGATTCTAAAACACGATATGGTTCTACAGTCTATTCTACGACTCGGGAGGACTTAGGTTCTGGATATACTATTAATGATTTTAAAGATGAGGAGATTTCGTTATATGCTTTGAACTTTAATGAAAAGCAAAGAATAACTATGAATAGTGATATTACTCTTGTATAAATATAAGTAAAATGAGGTAATTTATGATTGAAAACTTTGTGAAGATATATGATAATGTGATAGATGAAAAATCATGTAAAGGATTAATTGAAAAATTTGAGTCATTACAGGATAAACACGAAATAGTTGATATAGAAGATAAAGAAGATAGAATATTATTTAATCAAATAGTATTAACTAATAATGAAGAATGGAAACCTGTTAATGATGAAATGATTAAATTATTTCAAGCTTATATTGAACAATATCAGAAAGAATGTAATATTAGTACAAAAATGTGGCCGGAAAAATATGGTTATGAAACTATAAGAATGAAGCGTTATTTTGCTAATGATTGTGACAGATTTGATTATCATGTTGATGTAAGGGATTATGAAACAGCTCGTAGATTTCTTGCTTTTTTCATCTATTTGAATGATGTTGAGGAGGGTGGAGAAACGGAGTTTTTGTTTGGTAAAGTAAAACCCAAGATGGGCCGATTGGTAATGTTTCCACCTATGTGGCCGTGGTTTCATGCAGGCCGAAAACCTGTATCTGGGACAAAATATTTTATACATTCATATTGTCATTATGTATGATTTTTGTATAAATATTATAAATAAACAGAATTTAAAAAAGGACTTTAGTTATGCCAGCTATTATAACAAACGCATTTAGAACCTATAACGCAGATAATTTTATTAGTGCGTTTGGGACAAATAAAGTATATTTAATGATCGGAAAGGCTGATGCTTGGTCTGGAGCTGATTTAAGACAATATACAGGCACACCGACTGATACTTCACTTCCTACTCCCATAGATACGACATCAGCACCTTTTGTTCATCATAATGATATGATAGCTGCCAAACTGATTAATACCTCTGATGTATCTCATGTTATTAAGAGAGTGGATTGGACATCTGGAATTGTATATGCAGAATATAGTCATCTTCAAGATGACCAAATTGACCAGACATTTTTTGTAATGACAGATCAGTATAATGTTTATAAGTGTATCAGTAATTATGGTGGAACAGCATCTACAGTTAAACCTACTGGACAAACTTCAGGTATTGTTGAAACAGCAGATAATTATCGTTGGAAATTTATGTATGAAGTTCAACAGGCAGATGTTTTAAAATATGTAACGACAGATTGGATTCCTGTGAAATATTTAACATCTGATGATGGTAATGCACAATGGGATGTTCAGCAAGCAGCTGTTGATGGTGCTTTGGAACATATAGATGTTACAACTGCTGGAACAGGATATGTAAATACTCATACAGGTACTGCACAAGCAGGTACGGCAACAACAATTCAACTTGCTCAAACAGCTTCTGGTACTGATGACATTTATAATGGAATGACAGTTTATATTTCTTCTGGAACAGGTGATGGACAAATAAAAACTATTACAGATTATGTTGGTTCAACAAAAACTGCAACAGTTTCTACATGGACAACGAATCCAGCTAATGATAGTGTTTATGAAGTAATGCCTGCTGTTGCAATTTCTCATGGATCAGAAACACCAGTACCAAGTACACTTGCAACAGCAAGATGTTCAAGTGTTGTTGGTGGTGCTATAAAGAAAATTTCTATGACTAATGTTGGTGCAGGTTATCGTTATGCAACAGCAACTCTTACGGGTGGTGGTGGATCGGGTGCAGTTCTTGAACCACGAATAGGTCCTAAGAATGGGCATGGTAAAAATGCAAAGTTAGAATTGGGTGGTGCTTATGTAATGATGAATATTCGTTTAGTTGGAACTGAAGGTGGTGACTTTACAGTAGGAGATGATTTTAGAAAAGTAATTTTAATTGCTAATCCACTTGCAAGTGGTTCGGCTGCAACATTATCTACATATTCTGGTGCAGAGTTAGATGATGATTCTGGTGAGATGATTTATGTAGAGTATCGTGCTCCAATCAATCGTGCATCTGACCAAACTGAAGATGTAAAACTGGTTGTTGAATTTTAATAAAGGTAAGAATAAATGGCATCCAATATAAATTTAGATTTAAATCAGAGTCCTTACTTTGAAGATTATGATGAAACTAAAAACTTTCATCAAGTTCTCTACAAACCTGCTGTTGCTGTTCAAGCTCGTGAACTCACACAGAGTCAAACAATATTAAGAAATCAAATTAAAAAGTTTGGGGATCATGTTTTTGAAAATGGTTCTAAAGTTACTGGTGGTGAACTAACTTTAAATTTAGATTATGAGTATGTAAAACTTCAAGCACAATATAATAGTGTTGATATTAATGTTGCAACTTTTGCTGGAAAGACTGTTATAGGAAGTCAATCTGGAACTAAAGCACTTGTAATAAATCAAACTGCTGTTGACGCAGTTACGGGTGATCCTAATACTATTTTTGTTAAGTATATAACGGGTGGTTCGACTACAACAAAAATTCAAGCTATTGCTGTTACTACACCGGGAAGTGGTTATCTTACTGCACCAGTAGTAACTATTACAGGTGGTGGTGGTTCAGGTGGTGCAGCTACGGCAGTTATTTCAAACGGATATGTTCTTCATATTAATGTTACTAATCAAGGTTCTGGTTATACTTCAACACCAACTGTTTCTATCACAGGTGGTAGTGGTTCAGGAGCAGTCGGTACAGCCACATTAGATACATCACCAGCATTTTTAGGTGGTGAAAGAATCTCTGCATCTGATTTAAGTATCTCTGCACTTGCAAAAGCTTCATCTCCGACAGGTAAGGGTAGTGCGGTATCTATTAATCTAGGTGTGTTTTATGTGAGTGGTAACTTTATAGATAAAGCAGAAGAAACAATAATTTTAGATAAGTACACAAATACTCCATCATATAAAGTTGGTGTTCAAGTTACTGCAAGTCTTGTTGCTTCAGGAGATGATACAACTTTGTTGGATAATGCACAAGGGTCATATAACTATGCGGCACCGGGTGCAGACAGATTGAAATTTGCATTAGCCTTAACTAAAAAGACACTTACTTCCATAGACGATACAGATTTTTATGAGTTGTTAAGAGTTAATGATGGTATTAAAGAAAAAGATGTTAAGATTCCTATCTATTCAGTTCTGGAAGAAACTTTCGCACGAAGAACATTTGATGAGTCTGGTAGTTATACTGTAAGAGCTTTTAATGTCCAATTAAAAGATGATCCGAATGATGCTACAAAATTTATTGTTCGATTAGACCCAGGTAAAGCATATGTTGAGGGATATGAATTTGAAACAATTATTTCGACAGATATTATAGTTGATAAAGCAAGAGATTATATAAATGTAAATAATTTTGATAGATTAATGCAATATGGAAATTATATTGTTGTAAAAGATTATTTTGGTTTGTTTAATATTACGACACACACAACAGTTGATTTACATAATGTTGTCCATGCAAGTTTAACATTAACAAATCCGGGTACATATACAGCAAGTAAAATTGGTACAGCAAAAATAAGAGCAATTGATTATGTTTCTGGAACAGGTGCAAATCAAGTTATCAATATGTATCTCTATGATATTAATATGTCGAGTTCTGATTTTACTGCAATAGAATCTGTTATCGTTCCAGTTGATGCAGCTACAACTCCTGTTGTAGTTAGTGCTAAATCGAATATAGATGATTCTGGTAAAGTAGGTGCAGTAGTTGGTGGTGATGTAAACCTTTATGAAACGAATTTTAATACTTTAGTTTTTAAATTTCCTCAAGATACAATAAAAACTATTCGTGATGCAAGTAATGTTGTTGATACAAGTTATACTACTAAACGAGTATTTGAAAATGTTTCTTTTACTGGTGGTGCAGCAACAATTTCTACAGCTGGTGGAACAGAAACTTTTTTCGGAACAGGTGTATTAAGTGCTACGAATAAGAGAGAGTATTATACAACAACTGTTAAAACTGTTGGTAATTCTGGATTAGCTATTGGAGAACAAGTTGCATTTGATGGTGGTGGACAAACAATAACAGTTAACGGTCCTTCCAATACAACTATTACTTTTAATGATGGTACTGGTTCAGCAAATTTTTCAGCAGATATTATTGCAACAATTAATATTGATGGTAAATCAGAAAAAATTAAAGCACTTACCAAGAGTGAAGTATTAAATATTACAAGCCCAAATACTACTGTATTAAATTCTGATTCATTAACTAAATCAGATGTATATAAAATTCATGCAGTATATGATTCTGCTAATGGTAGTAATAATGCAACTCTACCTACCCTTACTGTTACAAGTGCTGCTGGTGCTTTAACAGCAGGTGAAACAATTACTGGTGGAACTTCAGGTGCCAAAGGAATCGTCATAGTAGGAGCCACAAATACAACTACTGTTACTTATGTTGTTGTGTCTGGAACTTTTGTTGCAGAAACAATTACAGGTGGAACGAGTAGTGTTACAAAGGCTGTTACATCAGTTGCAGCTGGTAGTACAGATATTACTAGTAGATATGAATTAGATACTGGTCAACGAGATAATTTTTACGATCATGGAAGTATAAAACTCAAAGCAGGTCAAACAGCACCGACAGGAAGAATTGGAATTGTATTCGATTTCTTTACTCACACGGGTGTTGGTTATCTTTCTACTGATTCTTATGCAGCAGTTGGTTATGATAATATTCCAACCTATACAAGTCCTGTTAGTGGTGTAAAAGTTGAATTAAGAGATTGTATTGATTTTAGACCACGACGGACAGATGGTGCAACGACAATACAAAACATTGAATTGCCTATTCCTAATACAAACTGGTCTGCTGATTATAGTTATTATCTTCCAAGAGTTGATACAGTTTATTTAAGTAAAGACAGAAAATTTGGAAGCAATACAGGTGTTTCTTCATTGGGAACAACTCCTCCAACCCGCTTGGATGGAACAATGGATTTATACACCATATATATTCCTGCTTATACTTTTAATGCTTCTGATGTTACTACAATGTATATCGAGAATAAACGATATACTATGAGAGATGTTGGTAGACTTGAAAAGAGAATACAGAATGTAGAATATTATACCAGTTTATCATTACTTGAATCAGCAGCAGAAGATTTAACTATTAAAGATGCAGCTGGTTTAGAAAGATTTAAAAATGGTATATTGGTAGATGGATTTTATGGTCATAGTGTTGGTAATGTGTTAAGTAATGATTATAAATGTGCTATTGATTTTAAACGAAATAATTTACGACCTTCTTTTGTTTCTCAATTAACTGATGTAATTTATGATTCTGCTTCATCTACTGGTGTTCAACAAACTGGTGATTTGATTACATTACCATATGTTAAAACTGCTGTAGTTAGTCAGACTGTTGCAAGTAAAGCAATTAATGTAAATCCGTTTGCAATATTGGCATGGGTTGGTGCAGTTGATTTAGTACCACCTAGTGATAATTGGATTGATACAACTACACGACCTGAAGTTGTTGTAAATATGTCAGGTGAAAATTCTGGTTGGGAAAATTTAGTTGGATTGGGATTTGGTTCTCAATGGGGTGATTGGCAAGATACATGGACAGGTAATGAAAAAGTATTATCATCTAATACAGTAAGAGAGTGGAGAAGTGGACCTTGGCCTTGGCTTAGATACACAACAACAGAGAAAGTTCAACAAGATGTACAGCAAACACGAAGAGGTATTCGTAGTGAAATTACTGGTGTTGATACTGTTCGGAATAGTATTGGTGATAGGATAGTTGATGTTTCAATTGTACCTTTTATTCGTTCAAGAACTTTGACTGTTTCTTGCACAGGTTTGAAACCAAATACAAGAGTGTATCCTCGTTTTGATGATACAGATGTTTCTGCATATTGTACACCGAGTGGTGGAAGTTTAGGTGGAAATATTTACACAGATGATGCAGGTACAATTACTGGATTAACTTTTGCAATTCCAAATACAGATACTTTACGATTTAGAACTGGGGAACGACAATTTTTATTGATTGATAATTCATCTGGTGATTTGGTAACAGCTGGAACATATGGAGAAACTATTTATCAAGCACAAGGATTATTGCAGGCAAAAGAAAATGTAATAGTATCAACAAGAGTACCACGAATCGAAAGAGGTGGTGTGGGTAGTGCAACTGATGTTAGAACTACTACTAAGATTTTTGATAGAGTTCATTCTACTGGTTGGTATGATCCTCTGGCAGAAACTTTTTTGATTGATCCAATTATATATCCTGATGGAGTTGCTATTACAGATGTTGACTTGTATTTTAAATCTAAAGATACAGATGGTTTACCAGTTAATATACAAATAAGAAATACAGTAAATGGTTATCCGGGTAAAACGATTGTTCCTCTTACTCAAGTAAGTAAACTTCCGGCAGATGTAAATGTTAGTGAAGATGCAACAACAGCAACAAATTTTGCTTTTCCTGGTGTAGTCCATTTAGCAGCTGGAGAATATGCTCTTGTTGTGTTGAGTAATAGTTTGAAATATGAAACATGGATTTCGGAGTTAGGTGAAAATATTGTTGGAACAAATAGAAAAGTTTCGGAACAACCTTATGCTGGTGTTCTATTTAAATCACAGAACTCAAGTACATGGACTGCCAATCAAAATCAAGATTTAACTTTTAAAATTAATAGAGCTAAATATACAATTGGTGCTACTGCTGATGCCGTATTTAAAGATGGTACTTCTGCAGCTGTTTATAAAGCAGATGTAATTCAAATTGTCCCAGAAGAAGTTAGAGTAGATGGAACTGCGATTCGTTGGAATATTAAAATGAGTGATGCAGGAACTGGTGTACTGGATACTGATTATTTTGGTATTGTTCAAAATACTAATTTTCAACTTGCTACACAAAGACAAATTAAAACGACTGCTGGAAGTTATATAGCAAAGGCATCTTTGTCATCAACAAGTGACCAAGTTAGTCCAATTATTGATACAGCAAGAAATAGTATTATTACAGTTGAAAATATTGTTAATAATACTTCTGCAAATGAAGCTGCAGCAGCTGGTGGAGATTCTTTGGCACGATATATAACACGGCGAGTAACTTTGAAAGATGGTTTTGATGCGACAGATTTAACTGCACATTTGTCTGTTAATCGTCAAGCAGGAACTTCTGTTAAAGTTTATTATAAAGTATTATCACAATTTGATCCTGATACTTTTGATAATAAACTTTGGACATTGATGAGTGAAACTTCAAATTCATATAGTGTTTCACGAAGTGAAGAAGAAGGTGAATATTTAGAATTAGAATTTAATCCTTCTGGTACAACTGCAAGTTATCAAGTTGGTGCAGTAACATATGGAAATTTTAAAACTTTTGCTATCAAGATTGTTATGAACTCTGCATCTACAACTAAAGTACCATTGATTAAAGATTTAAGAGTTATAGCATTGGCATGAGTGAACATAAATTTGTTAGAGATCATGTTTCCAATGCAGTATTAAATACTGATATAAGTGCATTGGAAAAATATAAGATAGAAAGAATAAGACGAGAACGAGAATATGATATTTTAAATAATTGTGTTGATGATATAAATATTCTTAAAGAAGATATGCAAGAAATAAAAAATCTTTTAATAAAGATGAGCGAGAACTAATATGGCAAAGAGAGTTCAAAGACGAAGAGGAACAACAGCAGAGCATGCTTCTTTTACCGGGTATGTTGGTGAATCAACTGTTGATACTACGAAGGATACAGTTGTAGTTCATGACGGTTCACAACTTGGTGGTTTTCCGTTAGCAAGAGAAGATTTATCTAATGTTACTTTAACAAATCTGATTGGTATTACAGAATTAAAACTTTCTGATGGTACAGCTAATCAAGTAATTCAAACTGATGGTTCTGGTACGATTAGTTTTGGTACGATTGATATAGCAGGTGCTACAATAGGAGCTGTTGGTGGTGATATTGAAGGTACTATTGCAAATGCACAGATAAAAGCAAACGTAGTTGGTATTGCAGAAATAAATGTAACAGATGGAACATCTGGACAAGCACTTATTACAAATGGATCAGGTACTCTTTCATTTGGTGATGTTCTTACAGATCCTGCTTTGGGTGGACATCTTTCTGGTACAACTTCTAATGCAACTATTAATGCTAATACTATAACAACTGGTATGCTGACAACAGCATTGAAGAATTTTACAGTTGATGAATTTGTTGGTGCAGCTGCACAAACAACATTTACTCTTACAGCTGCAGTTGGTTCTGTAAATGCATTGATAGTTTATATTGATGGTATTGTTCAACCACCGACTGCATATTCATTACCCTCAACTACATCAATCCAGTTTACAGTTGCACCTCCAGTTAGTTCAGTAATTCGTTGTTTACATCTTGGTTTTCAATCAACTGTTGGAGTACCATCAGACGGAACAATTACGACAGCAAAACTTGCAGCGAACGCAGTTACTACAGCGAAAATTGTAGATGGAACTATTGTAACAGCTGATCTAGCTGATGATGCAATTACAGAAGCAAAGATAGCTGCACAAACAATTACTAATGCTTCAATTAATCCAGGAACAATTCGTTCACAGGAAATTGCAAATGCAACTATTACAGGAACTGATATTGCGAATAATACTATTGATGGAACTAAGATTGCATTAGGTGGTGATGCACAAGGTGACATCATGTATTATGATGGAACGAATTGGACTCGATTGGGACCTGGTACAGCTAATTATGTTTTAAAGACTGCTGGTGCATCTGCGAATCCAAGCTGGGTAGATGTTTCAACACTTTCTGGTGTTGGTGGTGGAGTTAAGCAAATAAAAAGTACAAGGTCTGGAGCTTATTCAAGTGCTACTGCTATTGCTGGTCTTAATCCAGATGATACAATACCACAATGGTCTGAAGTTAGACATCGCTCTGATTTTGATGTATCATTTACACCTACATCTGCTACTAGTAGATTATTAATTTTTGCTACTGTTATGGTTAATGCTGTAAATCCGGGTTCTTTGATTTATTTTACACTTCATAAATCCTCTGGAGCTGCTATTGCAGTAGCTGATGAGAGTATAGATGCACATTATTCTCACATATCTTTACAACATGATATGGTAGCTGGTTCTACAGCTAATGTTACTTTTCAATTAGGTGTTACGGGAGAAAGTGCAACTATTTATGTAAATGGTGATGGACAATCACAGGGTAGAAGTTTTGGTGGTGTTGCTGACTCATGTTTAACTGTAATTGAATATACACCGTAAGGAGAAATAATGGCACATAGATTAACAGCAGGAGCAATACATTGGAAATTTCCAGATCATAATATAACGACTAGTGAAAATGAAATTACTTTATTTGAGCCGGGACCTGTTCCTACTCAAGCAGAGATTGATGGTTATATTGTAGAATATGAAACTCATTTAAAAGCTACTGAATATATGGGGAAACGAGAAAAGGAATATCCTTCTATTGATGATGTTACAGTTGCACTTGCAGAAAAAGAAGAAGGTGATTCAACAATGTGGGACGAGATAACTGCAAAACGACAAGCAATAAAAGTAAAATATCCGAAGGGGTAAGATAGATGACTATTAAAACACATGGAAGAATGTTTACCGACAATACAGTTGGTATTACGCAACTCTCAGTTGCTGATGGTTCAGATGGACAGGCATTGGTTACAGATGGTTCTGGTACATTAAGATTTGCAACTGTTGGTGCTGGTGGTGCTGTTGGATCATCTACATATGTAGAAGATATGCGTACTGGTAATGGAGTTCTCACAACTTTTACTTTAAGTACAGCAGCTCCATATGAAGAATCAATAATGGTATTTATTGATGGTGTTGCACAACCAACAAGTGCATATACTTTACCATCAGATACTTCAATTACTTTAAGTGAAGCACCAGCTACTGGAACAAGTATAAGAATAGTACATCTTGGTATTGCAAGTTCTGTTGGTAATAATAGTATTACTGGTGCAAAAATTGCTATGGGTAGTGATGTTGCAGGTGATGTTCTTTATTATAATGGAACTGATTATCAGAGATTAGGTATCGGAACAGCTGGTCAGCATCTTGCAACTAATTCTGGTGCTACTGCACCTGAGTGGGCGACAGCACCATCAAGTAGTGTAGCAGTACAAATAGTATATGATAATACTGCTAATCGGTATTCTGTAAATCAGATGTCTACCAACGCTACTATACCTAATGATGATACTCTCCCCCTTGTTACTGAGGGTACTCAGTCTATGACTGTAAATATTACTCCTTCAAGTTCATCTAATATTTTAAAAGTTGAACATACAGGATTATATACACATACAGTAGCATATACTGGTATAGTTGCTTTATTTGCAGCTAATACTTGTGTGGCAGCTGGAAATATGGATTACCAAAATACTACTAGTCGCAATACTGCAATAGGAACAACAACACTTACTGCTGCATTTACACCAAGTGAAGCTGGATGGACAAATGGTGTTCTTACTATTCAAGCTCGTGCAGGATCTCCAGAATCTACTGCTCGAGTTACTTTTAATGGAAGTGGATCAGTTAGACATTTGGGTACAGCACCGAAATCATCTTTAATAGTTACTGAATATACACCGTAAGGAATTTTGAATGGCATTACAATATATTACTAAAGAGATGTTAAAGCGTGAGTCTGGTGGTGCTGAAGATGGTGCAGTATTATTTCATACACCATATGATATTACTTTTCTTGCTGGTTGGGATAGTAATATGCAACCTGCAGATATTGAAGTTAGAACTTATGGTGAAATGATTATGTGCAGACCCGGTTTAGTTTGGGGTGATGTTTTTTATATTCAAGTAGCACCACAAGTTTCTCAATTTCATGCGGATGTATTAAAAAATGGAACAACTATTCATGACTATTGGTTTCCCGGGTGTAATGCAACCAACCAAGGGAGAGGTAATCAGGGAGAATATACAGGAGCTCATACTGGTTCAGGTGGAGGTCCAGAAAATTATATTTCTGGTGTGACTATGCCATTTGTATCTGGAGATAGATTTACTTTTAAAGTTACAAGTATTGGTAGTGCTGCTGATCCGGGTCAAGGATTAAGATTTACTTTAAAGTGTCTGGTGTAAAAAATGCCATTACAATATATTACAAAATATATATGGGGCCCTAAAATATTTTCGACAGCAAATGTTACTGGTGGTATAACTACAAATTGGAAATTTAAAGACAACTTGATGTGGTTGCCATGGGATCAAGTATTTATTGCTGGTTTTGATGAGAATATGGTACAGGCAGATATTGAAGTTTCAGCTTATGGTGATGTATTGTCACCAAGAACAGGAGAATTTATGGGAGAGTTGGGGTATATTGATACAGCACCGACAGGTTCTGCTTGTATTGTTGATGTAGAAAAAAATGGAACATCTATTTATTCTACGAAACCACAATTTGCAATAGGTGCTAATGAATTAACTGCTGGTACATTATTAACTACGACTGATCCCAAAATTTTTGACCCGTATGACCGAATAACTTTTAAAGTAACACAAGTTGGTTCTGGTACAGCTGGAAAAGGATTAAGATTTGCTTTAAAGTGTAGGGTATAGAGAATGGCAATACAATATCTTTCAGGTGGTATTTTAAATCGTACTAATAGTGCTGAACAAGGTAGTGGATCATTACTGGACTTACCATATGATATGGGTTGGGTTGCAGGATATACTGATAAATGGGTTTTAGAAGATATTACAGTTAGAACTTATGGTGAATCTATTATGCCACGGTCAGGTGAGTTTATAGGTGAAGCAGCGTATATAGATACACAATGTACTGGTACAAATTTAGAAATGCAGATATTCAAAAATGGAACAACTATTTATAATGGAGCTCAAAATCCTAAATTTAATGTTAGTTCATCTACACACACAGCAGGAGTATTTAGTGTTACAACATTTGTAGCTGGTGATAGAATAACATTTAAAGTTATGCAGGTTGGTTCGGGTAATGCTGGTCAAGGAGTGCGTATTGCTTTAAAATGTAGAGTATAAAATTATGACATATGTTAATCAAGGTAGACAGGTAGGAAATGTTGGTTTAAAAGCAGTATGGGAATATGGTGGTGGTATAAGTGGTTTTGCAATATCAGGTTCTAATCATCATGATGCATGGTGTGGAGGTTGTGGAACTGGTGTTTGGTATATGTTTAATGATATATGGTCAATCAGTTTAACAACAGATGGAAATGCAGTTGATAGTGGTGGTAGTGAATTAAGAACTGGATATATTGGTGGTGCAGTTTCAGGTGTAACACATAGTTATACTGCGGATGGTTCTGGACAAGGTGGTAATTCAAATCAGATTTCAAGGTTTGCAAATACAAATGCCGGGGCCGGTTCAACAGATGTTGGAGATTTAACTTCATCTGTAAATCGTGGTGTAGGTATATCGTCTATTGGTAATGGACATGGTTATCATGGTCGTGGCACGACATTACAAAAATATGCTATGGCAGCAAGTGCAAATTCAGCTAATGTATCTGCATTAGTTAATAATCATGGTAATACAGCATCATCTGCTAGTGATGGTAATGCTAATTATGGTTATGTACATGGTGGTTCTGCACCTGCTACAAATGCAATAAGTAGATTTTCTTTTGATAACGAAGCAACAAAAAATGATGTAGGAGATTTAGGTACATCAGCTGCAGGTTATTGTGGTGGATCATCAGAAACAAGAGGTTATCATTTTGGTGGTGGTAATACTTATAGTTATACATTTGCAGCTGGAGGAAATGGAGTTGATGTAGGTAATTTGATAAATAGTTCAACTGATCGTGGAACTGGTTTTAGTTCAACTACTCATAGTTATGCAAGTGGTGGTGGAGTTCACGAAACACATATGGAAAAATTTGCACATGCTAGTCATGCAACAAGTTCATTTGTTGGTAGTTTAGGTACAGGACAAACGACTAATAGAACAGGTCATGTAAGTACACATTATTAAAATGAAAATAGTTAAATATAAATTAGAAGCAGGAATAGGACCACGACCAAGTAGTCATTGTCCAATCTATATTACTAATGGTGGTTGGTGGCACAATCCAGATGATGATACTTATATTGGATTTTATGACTCTGATAAGGAATCGGCTTTATCGGAACATTCTGAGTTGACAAGCGCAGATGTAGAAACTAGACAACTTGGTATTCATGCAAATTATCCAATGATGAAAGAAGTTAATACATATATACCAATGGAAGGAACAAGTGATCCAGATGTATCTACTAATGCACCCGGAACACCAACTATATATCGTAATACAGTTACAGGTTCATTGTTTCAATGTTCTGATGCAACACCGGATGCAAATGTTTGGATAAAGAAATCTTATAATCAAGTGCCGGGAAATGTTGATGATCCACATGGTATGTTATTGCCAACTGTAATACATCCTCCAATTCATGAGGATACAGCCGTAGAAATGACAGAAGTAGAAATAAGACATTTAGTACAGTATTGGGCAACACAGAATATATAAATAATAGAAAAACGGAGAATTAAAAAATGGCTTTAGTAGTAGTTAATTTAACAGACACATTTGACGAGTGGCGGATCAAGACAAATCTGCTTGGAACAAATACGGGTGATTTGACTACTCTTTCCACGACTGCTAAAGGAAGTCTTGTTGCAGCTATTAATGAAGTTTTTACAAATGATAGTGATGATATGGAGCATGTCCTTGATGATCTTACTCCGCAACTGGGAGGAAATCTTGATCTGAATAGTAAGAATATTACTGGTACTGGTAATATTACTTTTACTGGTATATTGACATCTACATCTATTGCGGGAACTGTTACTGGTACGACTCAATCAGCTGGTAATAATTCAACATTACTTGCAACAACAGCATATGTTGATGCTCAAGTCGCTACAGAGGATACTCTGGCGGAGATGAATGATACTACTCTGTCTGGACTTGCAAATCTTGATATTATTCAATATGATAGTGGAACTAGTACATGGAAAAATCAAACATTTGCAGCTGCAGGGATTCCATCTAAGGGATTTACTGTTGCTATGGCGATCGCGTTGGGATAGAACAAGTATTATAAATATATAAAACAATGAAAAAGGAATTAACAAATGGCCAATGAATTTAGAAATAGAACCCTAACTGGTGTCGGTACATCAGCCACAATTCTCTACGCAACGCCTGATGGAAAAACTTCTATCATGTTGGAATTGGATATTGCCAATACAACAACCGCGGTTGTAGAAGCTACTGTTGAATTATTGGACTATAGTGATGCAACAGGTGGTGGAGTAGGAACCAACTGGAAACATATTGTAAAAAATGCACCTGTTCCTTCAGGTGGTTCTTTGATGGTTATTGCCGGACAGAAAATTGTTTTAGAAGAAAGAAGTGGTGGAACAGGAGATGCTGTCAGGATTACTTCAAGTGCTGCTGCTTCTCTTGATGTTGTTTCAGCAGTTTTAGAAGATGTTAATCCATAATAAGGAATAGCTTATGGCATATATAGGAAAAGAACCAGCTAAAGTTGGACAAAGACCGAGTGAAGATACTTTTACGGCAACGGCCAGTCAGACTGTTTTTACTTTGGGTTCTGATGTAGATTACGAATCAGATATTTTTGTTTCAATCAATGGTGTTATACAAACCAATGCAGCATTTGCGTTAAGTGGAACTGGAAGTCGAACTCTTACATTTACTTCTGGTATGACTGTTGGTGATGTTGTTAGAGTTTTACATCATGGTTATAAACCTTCTACTATTTCTGTTGCAGATGGAAGTGTTACGACACAGAAAATAGCTGATGATTCAGTTACTCAAGCGAAGATTAATTCAGCAGTTGTTCTTGGAGGTCCCTCCATTGGAACAATACCAAATTTTATTCGTACTAATGCAAAAACAGTTACAGCTGCAATAACTTTTGCAGGAACAGAAAATGGTATCACGGCAGGTCCCGTTACATTTAGTGGTAGTGGTTCAGTTGTTGTTACTACTGGAAGTACTTGGCATTTACTAGTATAGGAAAATAAATGACGATAACAATAGACGGAACAGTTGGTGCAAATAAAGGTGTTGTATTAGACTCTAATGGTAAGTTACCTGCAATAGATGGAAGTCAAGTTACTACTCTTAGTGCAACTCAAATAACTACTGGAACTGTTGCAACAGCACGATTAGATACTGGTACTACAGCTGGAAAAGTTTTGGTACTGGATGGTTCTGGTAATATGCCTGCCGTTGATGGAAGTCTGATGTCAGGTGTTTCAACTGCAACCAAGTCTGCAAGTGATCCTGCTGTAGATACAAATCCTGCGACAGGTCTTGGAACAAAATGGATTAATACAACGACAGGTAGTGTATATGTTTTGACAGACGCAACGGCTGGTGAAAATGTATGGACTAACACAGGAGCAGGAACAGGTGATATATTACCTTGGAGTAGACCTTGGGGTGGAACAGCATATGGTTATCAAGCTGGTGGTTATATTGCTGGAGGACCTGGCGCACAGAATGTAATTAATAAGTACAGTTTTACTTCAGATGGAAATGCTATTGATGTCGGAGATTTAACATGGTCTACTGATGGTAATGCTTGTCATTCATCAACTACTTATGGTTATTGTGCAACAGGAGATCATCCAGTAACTACTAATATTAATAAGTGGTCGTTTGCTTCGGATGGTAATGCTGTAGCATATAGTGGTGCTACTGTTGCAGGTGGTTGGGGTACTTGTGGATCATATTCGACAACGCATGGTTATACTTGGGGAAGAAATAATTCTGCACCACATTGGAATTTAATTGACAAGTTTAGTTTTACGACTGAAGCAAATGCTACTGATGTCGGAGATATGTCTGTACCGGGTAGTTATACGGGTGCCAGCTCAACAGAAACATATGGTTATTGTATGGGTGGCGGTCCGGGTACACATGATAATGTAATTGATAGAGTTTCATTTACTACCGATGGAAATGCTACTGATGTCGGAGATTTGTTAGCTAATAGTGCTAGTCTTAGTGGACATCAAAGTTTTACACATGGTTATGCTTCTGGTGGTGCTGGTGGCAGCGGGAATGTTATTCAAAAATATGCATTTGGTTCTTCATCTAATTCTACTGATGTCGGAGATTTGTTAGCTGCATCACAAGATGGTTCTGGTTCATCATCAACAGCATATGGTTATCATGCTTGTGGTGGCGCACCCGGAACATATACAGATACTATACAGAAGTTTTCAACTTCTTCAGATGCAAATGCTACTGATGTAGGTAATATGACTGTTTCATATAAATACACAGGTGGTTGTCAATACTAAGGAAAAAATATGGGCGATGTAATTATAGATGGATTAACAGGAGCAAACAGATTAGTTATTCTGGATGCTAATGGAAAGATACCAGCACTTGATGGCAGTAATGTAACTTTGCTTGCTGGTGCAAACTTTTCTACTGGTACAATTCCTGTTGCACGAATAGATACTGGAACGGCAGCTGGTAAAGTTGTCAAGTTAGATGGTAATGCAAAACTTCCAGCAGTATCGGGTGCAGCTTTAACTGGTGTTGCAGGTGCAACCAAGAACGCAAGTAATCCTGTTATAGCAACAAATCCTTCTGGTGGTGTTGGAACTGAATGGCAGAACACGACTACGGGAGAAATTTTTATTTGTACAGATGCAACAGCTGGTGCTAATGTGTGGACTAGTACAGGTGGAAGAAGTGGTGATATAACACCTCCATATTTTCCGGGTGAGAATTATGGTTATCAAGTTGGTGGACTTAATTCAAGCGTTTCTGCTGCTGCTTCGACTCAGGTAGCAAGATTTTCTTTTACTAGTGATGGTAATGCAACTGATGTTGCAGACCCCGCCACCTCAGTTAGATATATGGCATCTACAAATAGTTACGAACTAGCTGGTTATACCATGGCTGGCCATCATGTTAGTCCAAATACAAATGTTCTTGATATACAAAAGCTTGTTTTTGCTACTAATGCAAATATGACTGATGTTGGAGATATGTCAGCAAATTGTCAAGGCGCAGTTGGTGTTGCTTCATCTACACATGGTTATGGAATGTATGTTGGTAATGGTGGTTCTCCTTCTCCGGGTAGTGCTCCTTATTCTAATGTTATAGAGAAGTTTTCATTTTCTACAGAGGGAAATACTACTGATGTCGGAGATATGCCAACATGGACTTATGCAAATACGGCGACAGGTAATTCATCTTCCACACATGGTTATAGTGGTGGAGGTGGAGGTAATACTTCGGGGGGTCCTGGCAATACTTGGGTCACAGTTTGGGATACTATTTGGAAAATGGCTTATTCAAGTGATAGTAATGCAGTTGATGCTGGTAATGATTATCTTAATTATTTATCTAATCAAGCAAATGCTAGTTCTACTACTTATGGTTATGCTTTAGGTGGTCGTACTGCACCTGGAAATACAGCCATGAATACTATTCAAAAATTTCCATTTGCGAGTTCAGCAAATGCTACTGATGTCGGAGATTTAACAGTAAACGGGAATATGGCTTGTGGTACTAGTTCATTGACATATGCTTATCGTGCTGCTGGTTATGACCCTTATACTGATGTTATAGAGAAGGTTAGTTTTGCGACAGATGGTAATTCGACAGATGTAGGTAATTTGCCTACTCAACAAGGATATGGTGGTGGATCATTTCATTTTTAAAGCAGTATAAATATTAACAATGAGTAAATCTTTAAAAGGAGAATAACAATGAGAATGCTCGAATACAAACTTCATGCTCCGATGAATGGGCATGGTATGTCAACTCCGGTGTGGGTCGATAATGGTGGACATTGGTATAATAATGCCGATCATACCATGATTGGATTCGCACCAGACACTACAGAATATTATATTCCTGATAGTGTTGATTTTAAAACTGAAGCAGAATTGAAAACTCGTGTGGTTGCTATGCATCAAGTATCTCCGA
>VTLG01014038.1_pt1 | contig 29696 bp, 36 predicted proteins | sample 4694571 | NCBI WGS metagenome assembly VTLG01 (sample SAMN12604809, study PRJNA352737) | marine metagenome | biome: ENVO:00000447; feature: ENVO:00000209|ENVO:00000569|ENVO:01000036; material: ENVO:00002151; isolation source: viral sequences binned using virsorter ...
GTACTGACGAACTAGGAGACTTCAAGGTTGGTACATTCGCTAGAATTGAGAACAGAACTGGTAACATTACCTTCACTGGTACGGTTACGATCTCTGAAGTTGAATTCTTGAAACTTAAAGGTGGTGATGTTGTTGTTACTGGATTCGATGACTCCAACACATTGGGTGGTGCTCAAGCATCTGACTCTAAACTACCTACTCAGAAGGCAGTTAGAGACTACATTACCAACTCTCTTGGACCTTACATAAACAAACCTTATTCAACTAACGCTGTTCCTAGAGCACTGGTTGAATTGACAGACTCTGGTAAGATTTCTATTGACCAGATTCCTGCTCTAAGACCTTTCCAAGTTTATACTGTTGCAAGCCAAGCAGAAAGATTAAAACTAGAAGGTGCTCTTGCTGGTGACATTTGTATCCAACAAGATACCTCACAGTCCTTCATCTTGAACAATGACCTAACAAGTCTGTTCTTAGGATTCCAGTATGATGCTGCACTTAACTTTACTATCGGTGATATATTTGTTGGTAGTATATCAACTGGTCGTATCCAATCTACTGAATACAGACAGGGTGTTGTTTATCAAATTAATGTTACAAACTCTGGTTCTGGATACACAGTTGCTCCTGCTGTAACATTCTCTGGTGGTAATCCAGGTGGCGGTGCAGTTTCTGCAGCTGCAACTTGTACAATTGCTAACGGTGAAGTTGTTACTGTTACTATCGTTGAATTCAACGGATTCACTGGTGGTAAAGGATACACAACTGCTCCAACAGTAACATTTGCTGCTCCTCCAGGAGCTGGTACTCAAGCAACTGGTGTTTCTTTGATTGAGAGTAGATTGTATGGTGACATCGTTAACAATGTTAAGATTGAAGATACTGACACATTTGATGACAGTACTACACCATCTGCTACTACAGTTACTATTAACCGTGTTGTTAATACATCTGCTACATTAAATGCTAACTGGGTATCTCTATCATCTAACCAGATTGCTGCTTCAGATATTACATCTGGTGTTATTGAAACAGACAGATTGGCATCAGGTGGTGCTGCTAACTCCTTCACCTTCTTAAGAGGTGACCAAAACTTCGCACTTGCAGTTCAATCACTCAAGGGTGCTGAGACAAGATACTTTGCTCAGTTACATTCTCAAGCAACTAGTGGAACAAGTTCACTAATATTCTTAACTAACCAGAATGCTTTAATTGGTCATGAAGTTAAGAATACAATTAATGGAATCCAAGCTAACACTAACATTACTGGGGTTCTAACAACTGGTGGATTGACTACCGTTTCAATTAATAATCCTATTACTCAGACTATTGCTGCTGGTACGATTATTGAGTTTGAGCGTGGTGATTCTCCAATGACCTTTGAGTCAACATATACTCAAGGTAACTTTGTTGATGATGTCATCATTTCTAATGGTGGTTCTGGATATACAAATGGTCAGTACTTTGATATTCCACTCACAGGTGGTTCTGGTACTGGACTGAAAGCAAATATTGTTGTTACTGCTAATGCTGTTAGTGATGTTACTGTAACGGATGGTGGATCAGGATACAGTGCTGACTTCGCTATAACAGTAGCACCTTCTCAAATTGGTACTGGATCTGGTTTAGTATTAGAAGCAAAAGTAAGTACTGTTAGTAGACAGTATGCTAATGTCGCTCTTGATGTTCAGAGAGTTACAGATCAAACAATTTCTGCTGACTTGTATGGAACCATTGGTGTTGGAAGATACAAGAAAGCACAATTCAATATTGGTACAGCAGGTAATGGTTCAATTGAACTGAAGACTGGTGCTGACAGTGGATTAGATGCTGACCTTCTTGACGGTGCTCAAGGTGCGTTCTATCTAAACTCTGGTAACCAGAACTCTGGTACATTACCAACTGATAGATTATCTGGTACATACAATATTAGTATTTCTGGTTCATCTCAGAATACAATTCGTTTGATAACAGGTACTAACAACCCTACATCAAACCCAACTCCAAACAACTTCGTTGAAGGTATCATTGCTAACACTGTATTCAACAGTGCTAACGGTCTTACTGATGGTGGTACTAGAAACCTACTTATGACTATCAGAAATGGTGGTTCTGGTTTTGATGCTACTTATGGTGGTGTAAGACAACTTGCATTCACTGATAATGACAACATGTGGATCAGAGGTTCTGGTACTGGAGTCACCACATTTGGTTCATGGGGTAAGGTTTGGACATCACTTAACGATGGTGTAGATTCAGATCTTGATGCTGACAGATTAGATAACAGACAAGGTGATTGGTATCAGAATGCTCTTAACATTAACTCTGGAAATCTTTCTGATAATAGATTGCCAGAATTCATTAGTCCTAAGGCATATCAAGATAGATTAGTTGTCAAGTCATTCTTGGGAGATCCTAAGTATGCGATATATGTACAAGGATTAATATTAAACAGTTCACCATTCTCACCAGGTAATGCAGTTAACCTTTATAATGCTAACGCTCAGGCAGTTGGTAGTTTCACTATTGACTCTATAGCAATTAATGATGATGTTAACGATAACTTTAATGACTACAGTATCCTAAGTGGTAGATTAACTTCTGGTAACTTTACTGGTGCTCTTACTATTGGTACTGCAAGTAATAGAGTTCCATTCCAAGACTTTACAATCGAAGATGGTAATACCTTCGAGGTAACTAGATTAGAGAGTTCTTCAGGAACAGCTCTTCTGAAATTAGGTAGAACTGATGGAACAGCAACTTCACCAGCAATTTACTTCCGTTCATCTGCTAGTGCAGCATCTAACTTCAATGCTTCTATTGTTGCTTCTGGTGGTACTTCAACTGATGGTTCTGGTACATTAAACATTCAGGTAGTAAATGCTGACGGTTTATCAATTAATGGTGCTACTGCATGGAACGCTGGTAATATTACATTCCAGTCCCAGAACATTGCTAACACTGCTGTTAAGCGTGATGCATCTGGTAACTTTGCTGCTGGTACTATCACAGCAAGTATAACTGGTGCTTCTTCACTCAATGTCTTGAAGACTGGTGATACCATGACTGGTACACTAAACATCTCTGGTGGTTCTTCTAACCTAAGTGTTGGTGGTACAGCAGGTATAACTGGAGTAACAACTCTAGGTAATGACTTGAATGTTGATAGTGGTGCTTTATTCGTTGATGCTTCTGCTAACGAAGTTGGTATTAATGCTGGAATTAACCCACTATCTACTCTAGATGTTGTTGGTAATGATGGTATTTACATTCGTACTACAACTAATGCTCATGGTGATGGTGCTAGAATTAGATTCAGTGATCATGTTCCTGGTGGAGCACCTACACAAGTTGGTCAACTTAAGTATCATCATTCTGATGCTGCGTCACCTAACAGTGAGTATGGTGAAGGATTTACATTCTTTGGATCCGAACCAGAATTATACTTAAGAGTTGTTGGTGATATTATTGCATCTAGAAATATTGGTATTAATATCAACAGGGAACCAGACTATAACTTAGAAGTAGAGGGTTCAACATTCACAAGAACTCTTTATATTGATACTGCAAATGATAACTCTGGTGCTCCTATCTATTTCAAAGGTTCTTCATCACAAAGGAACTTTAGAATTGGTAACCAGATTGGATGGAGTAATGCATTTGAAATAACACCATCTACTAACAATGGTGGTACTACATGGGATAGTACTCCTGGTCTCTTAGTTACTGGTGATAGAAGAGTTACTATTAACACATCAGCTACTTCTGGAACTGATCCTCAGAACAATCAAAATAGAAATTACTATTTGAATGTTCAAGGAGACATGAACATCAATGGTCAACTATTCCAGAACAACTCTGAATTCGTAACATCTCGTTGGACACAGGCTTCTAACGGTAATGACATTTATAGATTATCCAAGGTTGGTGTTAATAAGTCTAACCCAACTTATGAGATGCATATCAGTGGTAAGTGTAACATAGAAGGACAAAACTTCAGTAACCAAACCAATGATAGTGTTCTCTATGCTAATGGAGACAGACAATGGATAGATACTTATGGAGTATTCAAGTGTAATAGAAGTACAGTGAGTGAAAACATAACTGTACCTAATAATCACAATTGCATGAGTGCAGGTCCAATAACCGTAAATAATAATATCGTAGTTACCATCGCTAGTGGTGGTAGTTGGGTTGTTATTTAAACCTTGCTAAATATATAAGACAGGAGAGCAATCTGAGACATGGCTTCAGAATTAAGAGTAGATCAACTTAAATATAGTTCTGCTGGTAGTGGTACGACACCAAACATTACCCTTAACAGCAATGGAACTGTAAATTTTGGTAGTAATATTGATATAGGTGGGTCTTTGTTGGTGCAAGGTGCTCCTTTCACCACATTACCAACACAGTATGCATCTGGAGAAAACTCCACGGTAGGTGCTGTATTGAAATCTGATGGTACTAATGCCTTCTGGGAAACTTCCGTAAGTTTTGAAGATGGTTTTAATATCACCAAAGGATATCCTATTGCTGGATATAGAGGTGGATCTTCTTGGAGGAATGTAAACAGATGTACTCATTCCACACAATCTATGGCAAACTTAGGTGATCAGATCACCTATTCTGATGCTTATACTGCTGGAGCAAGAAACTCTGCTGGTAGAGCATATGTCTTCTGTACTGCTAACGGTTGGAACAGTACTGGTAATGCAGTATCTACTTTCAACATGGTTAGTGAGAGTAACGGAGGTACATCAACAAACATGTCTACTTCCAGAAACAGAACTTCTGTTATGCAAAGGGACTTTAAGTATGCTTATGTTTGTGGTAATAATAATGATAGACCAGATAGATTTGACTTAACTACTGATGGTGTAACAACTGTTAGTGGATCAGGTGGATCAGGTGGAGACAACCCTGCCTGTGGATACGGTGAAAAGTATGGTTGGTATAAGCAAGGTGGTAATGGATATTCCTTTGCTTGGGCAACTGAGTCATGGTCTAGTTGGAATAACCGTCCTGGTACAGACGGAACTAACAAAACATGGTCTACTAGAAAAGGACATAGTTACTGGAACGAATCAGGTGGTTATCAAACCAACACTGCTTTAACCAGAAGAAATGATGAAACTGGAACAAACCTCGGTTCAGTTGGTAAACCAGGAACAACTGGGGAAGAAACAAACCACACTGGTATGTCTTACGGATTCATGAATGGAATGTATAATGGACAGCAGAATAATCAAGGTGGATGGATTAACTTATCATCTCACTCATTCAGCTGGAATGGTAGTTTGAACTCTACAGGTACAAGTGGCAGAGCATCTGGTGCTGCTGTAGAATGGGGAACCTTAGCATCAGGATACACAGGTATTTAAAATGGCACAAAGATACTTTATTGCAAAAAATCCAGACACGGATCAGTTATCCACTTATGTTCCAATAACACAAGTATTGGAATGGTGTGTATATTCTCTTGATTCTGATGATCTTAACTCAATTAACCAACAAGCATCATTTGCTGAAAGGGTTACTGAGTTAGATAAAGAAACAGCATTCTTTGGGTTAAGACATTTCGCTGATATTCGTACTACTATTAAAGTACCTGCTGACGAAAGAGAAGAACAGGAAAAATTTGATGATCTTAGTTACTCAGATCTTTGGGTTGATGCATCAAAGAATGTAGTTCCTGTAACACAAAAGAGAATGAATACTATTCTTAGATCAATGAAGTTTCTTGCGAAACTCATGATTGAAGATATATTTAATAAGAGATTTGCAGCTCTTGATGAAGGTGCTTCTGCAATAGAGAAGAAGGTATGGGAATATCAGATTGATGATCTGAATAATGCAACTAATTTTATTATTCCAGACTTAGCAACAGCAAAAGGTGTTACAGTAGAAAAGTTAAAGTCTCAAATTGCTGAGAAGAAAGCATTCTATGATAAGAGTGTTAAATCTTATTACATTGAGATGGTTAACTTGAAGCAATTATTCAATAACTGTACTACAATTAGGCAATTGAATGTATTGTTTGAAGATAAAATGGGAATCCTAATGCCTCAGGCACAAGCAGAGGATGAAGGAAGAACCTATGACCATCCTTCTTATGGTATAATAAGGACAGAAGTAAAACCTGGTATAAAATTCTAAAATATAATTTTTCATTATGAGTCTAACAGCAGAAGAAATTAAGGAGTATTCCAAAAAGGTTGCTCTTGGGATGTCTAATCAGCAAATTCAAGACTATGTGATTGCTTCACATGTTACGAATGATAGACAATTTAAACAAGCATTACTTGAGATTGAGCAGAGAGAGCACAATCGCAAGAAGATGGTGATTGGAAAAAGAAAGAGTTTATGTGATGTCAAGAGAGCTGAGAGAGAATTAGCAGAAGCTATAAAGTCAGGTGACGAATTAGCAATAGAAGTTTTACAAATCGATGTTGATGATTTTAATCTAGATGTTGATATGTGGGATAGAAGAATGATGCAACTTGATTATGAGCATAATGTTTTCATTGAGTTCATTCAAAAGAATGCTGATAGTATAGAAGACTTAATGAGTAAGGCAGATTGGAGTGACGAGGAAGAGAAGAGATATTGGGTTGCTCGGATGGGTAAACAAGCAGCATTGGATATTGTCTCTCATGGTAGAATCAGTGTAGGTAATATGGATTCTATTGCTATGATGAAAGAAGATGATCAGATGCAAATCTTGGATCTAGCATCACAATATTCTTGCTTAATGAAAGTATCTATGGCCAAGATACAAGGAAGAACAGATAAGTATTTTAAAGCATACGCCGAATCACCTGATATCAATATCCCAAGTTTCCACGGTATTGAAGAAGGAATGAATATACCACTACTTGATCAAATTAAAAATGATGTTGACGGAAAAATGCTTCAGTCTTCCGATCAACCCAAAGAGTGATTGGAAATTTATACAAAACATTTTTATCCCGTTCTTAAAAGAACATAGGGATGTAATATATGATTTATATTTTACTTGTCGCATAGCACCTTTTGGACAGGATGCTATGGGAGATGTCTTTGTTTCTGACCCTAGAGAGTCAGCAAAGAATGCTCTATGGATACAGGAACAAGTAGATATTCCTTTGTCTGCTACCTTTAATAATATATGGGTAAGACCAGATCAGAAGAATCTTAATCTATGGATTGAAAACTTTAAACCATTATATGATAGAGGAGTTAAAATAGTAACTCTTCCTCATACTTCATGGGTATTAACTGGACAGATACAAAAAGAATATCCAGATCTATTCATTAAGAATACTATTCTTAGGGAAGTAACAAGACCTAATGAAATAGTTCAATTAGCAGAAGCAGGATTCCATTATGTGAATCTTGATAGAGATTTAATGCGTGATCGTGATCAGTTAGATCGCATCATGAAAGCAAAGGCATATTGTGCTGACATAGGTAAACCAGTTAAGATATCATTACTTGCTAATGAGGGATGTTGGGGTGGTTGTCCTATCATGCCAGAGCATTATCAATATAATAGTACAAGGCAAGGAGATCAACCACACTATTTTAATGATATTATGAGTAGGGTATCATGTTCTACTTGGGACATTAAACATGCAGAGTATGATTTAAAACAAGCAAATATACCACCTTGGAGAGAGGATTGGGAAGAGTTCTTAGAGTTGGGTATAGATGTCTTTAAGATGCATGGTAGAGAAAGTCATGTAAGACTTAAAGAATCAATGGATCTTATGACTAGATGGAAGAATCATGAGGAATTATTATATCCCCAATTAGAACCATATATGGAAGATCTAGGTTTGAAAGAGAAACCTATTGATGTATGGAGAGATAAGATAAAGAATTGTAAGTTTGATTGTTGGGATTGTAATTACTGTGAAAATGTTATTGATGCTCATTTAAGAAAACAAGATAGAATATTACACCCATTTGTTGATAGATGTTTAAAATCTATTGATGATGCTGAAGATAATACATCTAACTTTACTGGACATAATATAGAAGGGTTCTCTTCTGATAGGGTAAGACATTTCTTAAATAATCTTTGCTCTTATGAGGATACAAAGTATCTTGAAGTTGGTGTTTATAAGGGTAGTACATTCTGTGCTGCTATTCAAAATAATGATGTAACTGCTTATGCTGCTGATCATTGGCTTGATAAAGATATAAAACCAATAAGAGAAGATATAGAATGGAGTAATGAAGAACCATCTATAGATATATTCATCAAAAATGTTAAGGAGAACTGGACAGACAATAGTAATATTGCTATATTGAGTGGTGATATTAGAGAAGCAACAGAAGAGAACTTAGATAAAAAAGTCAATACTGTGTTTTATGATGCTGACCATGAGTTCTGGACACAGAAGGCTTGTTTGGAACATGTGCTACAATATACAGAAGATGAATTTATCTTGGTTGTTGATGATGCTAATATGGATGATGTGGTAAAATCATTTGAAAGATTTGTAGAGGATAACAACTTGGATGTTTTATATAAACGAGTCATTCTAACTGAAGAAGTAGAAGATGCTGACGCATGGTGGAATGGTGTATGTATTGCGGTACTTAAGAAATGACAACAGTTGATATGTTCCCTAACCCACTCTATAGGAAACCTTATCCTGAGAGTGATCAAGTTGAAAGGGATATTAGATCTATACTCGATAAAGGGAATACCAATCCAGTAAAGAATGGAATGACAGAAGAGTTAATGCATTATGAAAATGATGTTGGTGAATCTCTTTTAGATAGAGAAGAGTTTTCTTGGTTTAAGGTATGGATAGAAGATACAGCTGCTACTTATGTTAAGGATGTTCTTGGAGAACTTCTGATTGAAGATATAGTAGTTACCGATAGTTGGTTGAATGTCTGTAATAAAGGTGGTTATCAATATCCTCACCATCATACAAATTCATATATTTCTGGTACTTACTATGTTAACTTTGAAGAAGGACATGCACCATTAATTTTCAGAAATGAAAATTGTTCTATGTTTAGTAGACAGCAATCTATAAGTCTGGGTATTGACAATGATAACCCAAACAAGTATAATTCTGATACAATCATATGGCCAGAGAAAGGTGAGTGTCTTTTTTGGCAATCACATTTAACTCACGGATATACAGATAATGGGAAAGACGATAGAATTTCTATCTCTTTTAATCTTATGCCAACAGTGGTGAATACCGACAAATACTCATTCAGAGTAACCCCTTATAAGAGGGATAAATAATACACACATCATTTATTACTATGACTACATCTCCAGAGGAACTTAAGAAAAATTTCACGGATCAAATTGAGAACACTGATAAGCAGATCAAAGAACTCGAAGAGAATCTAAAGAAAGCAACAGAGTATAAATTGAAATTGGAAGGTGGTTTAGAAACCTTGAGACTTCTTGCTGGAGAAGGTGATCAACCACCAGCAGAAGCAGCACCTCCAGAACCTCCAGTAGCACCAGTTGCAGATTCTTAAATAATCCCGAAATCCCTTCTACTAAATAAGTAAGAAGGGATTTTTTATATCTAATGGCATCACCTGCATCTAAAGCTGATCTTATAACTTATTGCAAGAGGCAATTAGGTGAACCTGTACTACAGGTTAATATTGATGATGAACAAGTAAACAATGTAATAGACGACACATTCCAGTTCTTTAATGAGAATTGCTATAATGGTATGGAGCGTTGTTATCTAGTACATGAGATGACTGCTGACGATAAAACTCGTTTAGCAGCAACTAGTACTTCTACTAAAGTTGAAGGATCAGTAACAACCACTTGGGAGGAGTCAACGAACTATCTTCCTATACCAGCTCATGTAGTTGGTGTATCAAAAGTATTTGGAATGGTTGGTAACTCAATTCGATCCAACTTGTTTGGTATTGAATATAGAATGTTTTTGAATGACTTATATGCATTCGGATCACTTGATATTCTAAACTATTATATGACGAAACAATATCTTGAAACATTAGATATGGTTTTAAATAATGGTTCCTTCCAACAGTTCAGATTTAATCAACGCCGTGATCGTCTGTACTTAGATATTGATAAAGACTTTCTCCAAACAGGTCAAAGTCTTTTGATAGAAGCACATCGTTTGCTAGATCCAACCGATGCTACTGAGATGTATAATGATATGTTTGTTAAGAGATACGCCACTGCTTTAATGAAAAAGCAATGGGGTCAGAATTTGATCAAGTATAAAGATGTCCAACTACCTGGTGGCATTAGTCTTAATGGTAGAGAGATCTTTGAAGATGGTCGATCAGATCAACGAATGATAGAAGGTGAAGTTCTCAGTAAGTATGCTGTTCCACCAATGGATATGATAGGTTAATATGGCTACTAATACTTATTTCCCAACTTATTACGCTGGTCATGTAGGTGAACAGAACCTGCATCAGGATCTTGTCGATGAACAGATCAAGATGTTTGGAAGTGATATCTATTATCTACCTAGAACTATACTGAAAGATAATACTTTGGATGATATAATCTATTCAAAGTATAACGATGAATTTCAGGTGGAAATGTTGCTGCAAAATGTAGCAGGATTTGGTGGAGATGAGCAATACATCAGTCAATTCGGATTGCGTATTACTGATGAAGTTATATTTCATGTATCTACTAGGAGATGGACTGAAGCAGTAGCAGCTAATACTCCTGTGTTAACTGATCCTTCTAGACCTAATGAAGGAGATCTATTATACTTTCCATTGACAAAGGACTTATATGAAATTAAGTATGTTCAGTTAGAAACTCCTTTCTATCAGTTTGGTAAAATTCAATATTATACCATGACTGCTGAACTTTATGTCAGCACTACAGGAGACGATATATCTACTGGAGTTGCTGAAATAGATGTAGTAGAAACTATATTCTCTTCTGCTATCGCTTTAACACTTGGTGTTGGTGGTACAGGAGATTATACAGTAGGTGAGAAAGTCACAGGTGCTACATCTGCATCTGAGGCAGAGGTTAAGTCTTGGGATAGTGCTTCTAGGATTATTCAAATCATTAATCGTACTGGTACATTTGCAACAGGTGAAGCATTAACTGGAGACAGTAGTGGTGCTGTTTGGGTTGTATCAACATTTGATACATTACAAGACACAAATAGTGAGTATGATCAGAATAGAGTAATTGAGGATACCGCTGACAATATCATAGATTGGACAGAAGGTAATCCATTTGGCGAAGCTGGTAATTTTACAGGTAGTATCTAATGTTAGGTTCACATTTTTATAACGAGATTGTTCGTAAGAATATAGTTGCCTTTGGTACACTCTTCAATAATATTAGTTTGAAGAAGTTTGAACCAGGAACTACAACAGTCATTGAAGAATCAAAGGTTCCTCTGGCTTATGGTCCTAAGGCAAAGTTCTTAACTCGTTTAGAACAAATGAATTCTGGAAACCGTAAGGTTTCTGTTACGGTTCCTCGTCTCTATTTTGAGATGACGAATCTTACTTATGATTCAACAAGGAAGACTTCTCCTATTCAGAAATATAAAACTATTGTTAATGATAATGGTGAAGAAGTAAAGGCACAGTATGTTCCAGTACCATATAATTTAAACTTTGAATTAGGTGCTATTGCTACATCACAAGATGATGCACTTCAAATTATAGAACAGATACTTCCATATTTTCAACCATCATTTAGTATTACATTAAATCTTATTCCTGATATGAATGAGAAGAGAGATGTTGCTATTGTTTTAGATGGTATAAACTATGAGGATGAGTGGGATGATTCATTCTTAAATAGAAGATGGATTGTTTACACATTAAATTTCAGTGTTAAGACTTGGCTATACGGTCCTTACAGTAATGCTGATATTATTCGTCAGGCAATTATCCATGAGACTATTGGTGATGCTGCTGTAAATAGAAGAGCAGTAACAAGAACATACTCACCTAAAGCGAAGACTGATATCAATGCTGATGGTAATATAGATGCAGCAGATGATCTATTAGTAACAGCAGATGACGATTTTGGATTTAATGAAGGCGTTACATTCTATTAATCATGGAAGATAAACTTGAAAAAAATATGGAAAACATCCTTAACCTTGATGTTTCTGAAACACCTGAGAATGGATGTACAACTAGGAAGAGTAACTTAAAGGATGTTACTGAAGACAGGGAGAAGGACTATGAGTATACTAGGGCAGAACTCTATAGACTTATAGACCAAGGCCAGGAAGCAGTACAAGGTGCTTTAGAGGTTGCACAGGAGAGTGGACATCCTAGAGCATTTGAAGTTGCTACAAATGCCATGAAGCAAGTAGCAGACATGACTGATAAACTTATGGATCTTCAGAAGAAGGTTGCTGATCTTGATGAAGAAAAGAAAGGTCCAACTAAGGTCACTAACAATGCTATGTTTGTTGGTAGTACAACAGAACTTCAGAAGATGTTAAAACAAATGGGTGGTGGTAAAAGATAAATATTTAAGGAGACCTGCGGTGGACTAAAATGGCAAACATGGATTATTTACAGAGAAATCATGATAACTCTCTAGCTGATCCAGCATTAGGATTCACAACTGTCAATCGTTTCTCAGGTAACGAGGGATGGGCTACTAAACAGTACAAGGATTTTAATGCTGATTTCCAAGCTAGGAATCATGATAACACTACAAGAACTCCTGCTGCATTTCAAGCTAGGAATCATGATAATACTACGAGGACTCCTGCTGCATATCAACGGCACAACGAATCAAATAACGCAGTTTCGGCATGATACATTTTAACGAAAAAGACATGGCTCGTCTTGAGAAAGCATGTGAGTCATACAGAGACCAAACAGGTTCTGAGTATATGTGGGATGAGTATACAGACCTCATTCACAAGTTAAAAAATTATGAGGAAGAGATAGATTGTCCTGATTGTGTGCTATGCTCAATACATAGTCAGTAACTCCTAACATAATTAGGTATTTGTTACTACAAAATTTACTAAATAATGGCAGTATGGGATTGAAACAATCATGCCCCTGACTCAACAGCGACATTACACAGTCGGTTATCACGACACAGCACAGCATACTTACGAAATATGTGAGTACGCTATGAGTGCATACGAAGCAATAGAACACTGTAAAGAGGATGTATCCTATCTAAAGGATCATCCTCATTTTATTGACTATTGTATAGACATCAAAAAAGAAAACGCATTTAAAGAGATTGATAACATCTCTAAAATGATGGCAGCTGGTATCCCAATGGGACATTAATCATGACAACTATAACAAAACATAAGCACGAAATTATGTGGTGGATGAGTAGACTTACAATAATGTTAACATCATTATTCCTTTCTTTTACATTAGCATCAACAGCATATGCTGCTGATACTATACAGATGGGTGCTAATGGCAACCTAATCTTTGAACCTAATGAACTTACAGTTAGTGCAGGTGATACAGTTACATTTGTGAATGGTGATTTACCACCACACAACATAGTGTTCCTTGACAATGCAGAGTTGTCACATCCTGATCTAGCATTTGTGAGTGGAGAACAATTTCCTGTTACTTTTACAGAAGCAGGTAATTATGAATTCCAATGTGAACCTCATGCTGGTGCTGGTATGAAGGGTGTGATCCATGTACAGTGAAGTAGTTTGGTCAATTAATATAATGCTTGGCACTCTTCTTGTTGGTGTTGGTATTGCAATTTACTACATATTCATGTATGATACATGGTATCCAAATGACGGAACAGAGCATGGAAACCAAGATAGCAGTCTTGGAAGCGAAGGTAGAACACATGATGGTTCATACGAAGGAGCTCACCCTTAGAGTTCGTGCGAATGAGAAGGTAGTTGCTTCTGTTAGTCTTTTAGGAGTTATAGCCTGTACCTTTATTGGTGCAGGTTATTTTGCTCCAAAGGCAGATGCTATGACTCCAGGTGAAATGATTCAGAAGATGAGGGACTGGGAATCAGAGCAGAATAGAACTCCCATAGAAGAATCTATAAATAGCTCATTACTAGAATATGAGAAGGAACCAGATGGGAGCGATGAAACCACCAAGCAGGAAGTCTTGTTACAACTTCCGAGTGACGGAGATCAACCGAGTGCTGGACGGAGATACGATAGATGTCACCATCGATCTTGGATTCGATTTATTCAAAAAAGAACGGGTAAGAATTGCTGGAGTGGACACCCCAGAGAAGAGAACGAGAAACCTAGAAGAGAAGGCCCTTGGTATAGACGCAACTAATTGGTTAAAGAAAAAACTTGAAGATACTATTGCAGGAGAAGGTGATGAACTCACTGTTAGAACAGAACTTGTGGGTGGGACTGGGAAGTATGGTAGGCTTCTTGGTTGGCTCTATATTAACGAAGATACTATTTCATTGAACGAGCAGATGATTACCGAAGGGTATGCTCATGCTTATGATGGTGGAACTAAAGATATGAACCTAGAGAAACTACGAGAGATACGTAGATCATTTGGGACTTTGAATGAAGGATAATGCCAGCAACAACTGATGTATACTTAGGTAATCCCAACCTGAAAAAGGCTGGTACTGAGTTACAATTTACTAAAGAGCAGGTAGCAGAGTGGATCAAGTGTAAGAAAGATCCACTATATTTTGCTATGAACTATATGCAGATCATCAACTTGGATGAGGGTCTGGTTCCATTTGACATGTATGATTTCCAAAAGGAAATCTTAATGGATTTTCATGAAAATAGATTTAACATTGCAAAACTTCCTAGACAGACTGGCAAATCAACCACGGTTGTTGCTTACCTCCTACATTACGCTATCTTTAATGATAGTGTTAACATTGGTATTCTGGCTAACAAAGCATCTACCGCTAGGGAACTTTTAGGTAGATTACAATTAGCGTATGAGAACTTGCCTAAATGGATACAACACGGTATACTAGTATGGAACAAAGGTAATGTCGAACTCGAAAATGGATCAAAGATATTGGCAGCTTCTACATCTGCAAGTGCTGTCCGAGGCATGTCGTTCAATATCCTCTTCCTCGATGAGTTCGCCTTCGTTCCGAACCATGTTGCAGAGCAATTCTTTGCCTCTGTTTATCCTACTATTACGTCTGGTAAATCAACGAAAGTCATAATCATTTCTACTCCTAATGGAATGAATCACTTCTACAAGATGTGGGAGGATGCTAGGAATGGTAAGAATGGTTATGTAACAAATGAAGTACATTGGTCTCAAGTACCTGGCAGGGATGCCAAGTGGAAAGAAGAGACAATGAAGAACACTTCTAAGAGACAGTTCGCACAGGAGTTTGAGTGCGATTTCCTTGGATCTGCTGATACTTTAATTTCTCCATCCAAACTACAATCTATACCATTTGAAGATCCAATTACAACCAATGCAGGACTGGACGTATATAAGAGAGCAGAAGAAGATCATGAATACATTATCACTGTGGATGTTGCCAGAGGTATCGGTGGCGACTACAGTGCTTTTATCGTCTTTGATATTACCGATCTACCGTATAAAGCGGTTGCCAAATACAGAAATAACGAGATTAAGCCTATTCTATTTCCGAGTGTCATCCTCCAAGTAGCAAAGGAATATAATAATCCTTATATACTTGTAGAGGTTAATGATATAGGTGATAGTATAGCAGCAACATTAAACTATGATCTTGAGTATCCCAATGTATTAATGTGTGCTATGAGAGGTAGGGCAGGACAAATTGTTGGACAAGGGTTCTCAGGTAATAAGACACAGTTAGGTGTCAAGATGAGTATCACTGTTAAGAAACAAGGTTGTGCAAACCTTAAAGCAATTATAGAAGAAGATAAATTAACCTTCACAGATTTTGATATACTGAGAGAATTAACTACATTCATCCAAAGAAAGCAAGCATGGGAGGCTGATGAAGGATACCATGATGACTTAGTAATGTGTATGGTTCTCTTTGCATGGTTGGTCATGCAAGAATACTTTAAAGAAATGACCGACATGGATGTCAGAAGGAGGATATATGAAGAACAACGAAATCAAATTGAACAAGATATGGCTCCTTTTGGTTTTATCGATGACGGCATGGGTGATGATACCTACTTGGACGCAGAAGGTGATCTGTGGGCCTACGGAGATAAACAAGAAGAAGTTTCCTATATGTGGAACTACTAGTGGATATTTCGACTCAATTCTCATTAGAGCACCTGCTGTTCAAAGAGAGGATATGTAGAGTCTGTGGTGAAACAAAAGATTTAATAGAAGATTATTATATGGTTCGTAAGCATAAGAAGCATTTACCTTCTGCTTATTCTTACGAATGTAAGGAGTGTACTATAAAAAGAATAGTATCTACAAGGAAGAAAAGAGATCCATTTACTGATTGGGGATACCCAGACTGGTAGTTCATGCACAGTTTCCCCTCTGAAAGAATATATTATGATAAATAATTTCAGGTAAATTTGGAATCTTTGGAGAGGTAAAAACATGGCTAGTCAAGTCTCGCCTGGTGTCGTTATTAAAGAACGTGACCTGTCGAATGCAGTTGTAGTTGGTGATGTCGCACTAACTGCTGCTTTCGCAACAACCTTTGCAAAAGGTCCAGTAGGAACTATTACATCAATCTCATCTGAAAGAGAATTGATTGATCAATTTGGTAGTCCTTCTGCATCTAATGCATCTGATTGGCTGGTCGCATCAGAATATCTTGCATACGGCGGTAGGCTCGCTGTTGTTAGAGCAGAAACAGGAGTAGTTAATGCAACTGCAACTGGAACTGGAGTTCTAGTAAAAAATAAAACAGATTTCGAGGCAGGAGCTTCTAGTGAAACTCTACTCGCTCGTTACGCTGGAACAGAAGGTAATAAGTATCGTGTCGTAGTAATTGACCGTGGTGCTGACCAAATCCTTGGAGTTAATGCTCATGGATTAAGTGTTGGTGGTACATACAACGATGGTACTAACAACCACGAAGTGTATGAAGTAATTGATACTAATACAATTGCTGTTATTAACGCAACTGCTAAAGCAACTGTTGCTGGTACTACACTTTCAATCGCTCCTTGGTACAACAACACATCGATTGCATCAACAGGTCTTAAGTTAAGTGCAGTTGGTCCTCGTCCTGGTACATCAGCATTTGCTGCTGAAGCATACCTTTCATGGGATGAAGTTCATGTTGCTGTAGTAGATGAGACAACAAACACAGTCTTAGAAAGATTTACATATCTCTCGAAGTTAAGTGATGCTAAGACCCCAGAGGGTGCATCAAACTACTGGAGAGATGTTATTAATAACGAGTCATCTTACATCTATAGTGGTGCTGAGATAACTTCTGGACTTCAAGCAACAGGAAATGCTTGGGGTAATACCGCTGCTTCTTATGCAGCAACATCAGGAGCACCTGAAAAGATGAAGTTAGCTCTTACAAGAGAGACACTTCTTTCTGGTGGTACTGATGATTATGTTTATACCTCTGGTGAGATACAAACTGCTTATGGTTTATTCAACGATACTGAGTCAACTTCAGTTGATTTCGTTATCATGGGTGGATCTATGGCAGCAGAATCAGATACTAAAGTAAAAGCAAACGCAGTTATCGGTGTTGCTACAAGCAGAACTGATTGTGTTGCTTTTGTATCTCCTCATGGTGGAAACCAAATCGCTGCTTCTGGTGGTGCTTTGACTTCTACTGCACAAAGAGATAATACAATTGCATTCTTTGATTCATTACCATCAACATCATATGCTGTTTTTGATAGTGGTATCAAGTATACATATGATCGCTTTAATGACAAGTATGTTTATGTTGGTTGCAACGGAGACATTGCTGGTCTATGTGTAAGAACATCTGAAACTGTAGATGACTGGATTTCACCTGCTGGACTTAACCGTGGCGGTCTCCGCAATGTAGTTAAGTTAGCATACAATCCTAACAAAGCAGATAGAGACGAATTGTATCAGTCAAGAATCAACCCAGTTGTTTCCTTCCCTGGTTCTGGTCCTGTCCTATTCGGTGACAAGACTGCTCTTGCTTCACCTTCCGCGTTTGACAGAATTAATGTTCGCCGTCTATTCCTCAATATTGAGGCTAGAGCAGAAGGACTTGCGAAGCAAGTACTATTCGAGCAAAATGATTCTATTACAAGAGGTGGTTTCAATTCCGCTATTACTTCTTACCTAGCAGAAGTACAAGCACGCCGTGGTCTAACTGACTACTTGGTTGTATGTGATGAAACAAATAACACACCTGCTGTTATAGATCGCAACGAGTTTGTTGCTGAACTCTACCTAAAACCAACTCGCTCAATTAATTATGTAACGGTTACAGTAACCGCAACGAGAACTGGCGTGGCTTTCTCTGAAGTCACTGGCCGTGGGTAGATAAATTACACTAAGCATAAAGTAACGAGGTAAAAACAAAATGGCATTAGCAAGTAATGTAAATGATTTTCTACAGAGAGTTGGTCAGGGCGTTAAGCCCAATATGTTTGAGGTGAGGGTTCCTTTCCCAACTGCTCTGAATACAGGTGGTGCAGACGATGAGATTATTACTCTTCTCTGCAAGTCAACGAACCTACCAGGTTCTTCACTAGGAAGTATTGATGTTCCTTTCCGTGGTAGAACAGTTAAAATTGTTGGTGATCGCACCTTCGATAACTGGTCTGCTGTATTCTTCAATGATAAAGAAATGAAGATACGCTCAAGATTTGAGAAGTGGATGGAGAGCATGAATACTCATGAAGGAAACTCTTCTCCTTTATTCACACCAGGTGGTACTTCAAGGTACATGTCTGATGTTGAAGTTGATCAACTTGAAAAGAACAATACCGCAAACGGTGAGGTTCTAAGAAGTTATAAACTGTGGCACGCATTCCCAACAAGTATTTCTCAGATTGATCTTGCTTATGATAGCAATGATCAGATTGAAGAATTCACTGTTGAATTTCAAATGTCTTACTGGACAGTTGAAGATGGAGGCAAATCTGGCATTTCTATAGCCTGATAAATAGTATTGATACTATTGGAAATTTGCGATGAGTCAACTATTTGGCTTCCAGATCAACAGAAAACCTGGTAACAAAGGGCAATCTCCTGTACCACCTAATGCTGATGACGCTATAGCAGTCGCAGCAGGTGGTTACTATGGAACATATGTAGAAACGGACAACCAATCTCGTAACGAGTTTGAGTTGATCCGTAGGTATCGTGACATGGCGATACACCCAGAAGTTGACAGTGCTGTTGATGAGGTTGTTAATGAATTTGTTGTCAGTGATTTGAATGACAGTCCAGTTGAAATTAACTTAGATAATCTAACTGTAAGTGCTGGAGTAAAAAATAAAATTCGTGCAGAGTTTGATCATATCAAAAAACTTTTGAACTTTGATCAGAGAGCACATGAAATCGTCCGTTCATGGTATATTGACGGACGAATTTTTTATCATAAGGTAATTGATTTAGACAACCCTAAGAAAGGTTTACTCGAACTTCGTTATATTGATCCTATGAAGATCAAGAAAGTTCGTCAAAAATTGGGTGAAGCAAAGAATAAGGATGCTGTAACAAGAGCAGCAGTAAAAGGAACTGCACTAGAACATGAGTATGGAACCTTTGTAGATTACTATTTGTATAATCCAAAAGGATTTTATAAGGGTGGTGTACTAGGACCAATAGGAGACATGTCATTGTCTCAAGGAATTAAGATAGCAGTTGATGCAATTACTTACATACCATCTGGATTGCAAGATCTTAATAAGCGTATGGTGATGAGTTTCTTGCATAAAGCAATTAAATCACTCAACCAACTTCGCATGATTGAAGATGCGTTGGTTATCTATAGATTATCAAGAGCACCTGAAAGAAGAATTTTTTATATTGATGTAGGTAATCTTCCGAAGATAAAAGCGGAACAATATCTGCGTGATGTCATGTCTCGTTACAGAAACAAGTTAGTATATGATGCTAACACTGGTGAGATGCGTGACGATAAAAAGCACATGAGTATGCTTGAAGATTTCTGGTTACCTCGTAGAGAGGGTGGTCGTGGAACTGAGATCACCACGCTACCAGGAGGGCAGAACCTTGGCGAACTCAAGGATGTGGAATATTTTAAGAAGAAGCTCTATAATTCCCTTAATCTTCCTCCTTCAAGGCTCACAGATGATAACAAAGGATTTAACCTTGGTAAAACCACAGAAGTCCTCCGTGACGAGATTAAGTTTACCAAGTTCATTGGAAGATTACGTAAAAGATTTAGCGAACTCTTTCAAGACCTGGTCAAGACGCAACTCATCCTCAAGGGAGTAATAACTCCTGAAGATTGGGATGAAATGAAAGAGCATATTCAATATGACTATCTCTTTGATAATCATTTCAATGAGTTAAAAGAAATTGAGATGATGAATGCTCGTATGCAAGCAGTCACTCAAATGGATCCGTTTGTTGGTAAGTATTATTCTATTGAATATGTTCGTAGAAATATATTGAATCAGAAGGATCAAGAGTATAAGGATATTACTAAGCAGATTAAAGCAGAGGTTGATCAAGGTCTTCTAATAGATCCAGTTAATGTCACTCAGTTTGATACTATGGATCGTCAGAATATGGCATTTGCTCCAGAAATTGACGCAGAACAAGCGGCAATTGAAGCAGGACAGGAGCAAGATAGAGCTGATGATCAGCATAAAAAGGATCTAAAATTAGCTAAAGCACAACCTAAGCCTTCTAGTAATACTAAATAAATTATATTGAACTCTTATTATGACTGAAAAAGTTGAAGAACCAACATTAGATGTAGGCACTGTCGATATCGTTAACAAGATTAGGGATAACGATAGAGCGTCTGCTATTGATGATATACATGATTTGTTATTCGCTAACTCAGCGGATGCTATGGCCAAATACAAAGAGGTTGTAGCAAAATCTATGTTTGATAAACCTACCGAAACAGAGCCAGAGAAAAATGAAACTGATAACGGAACAGATTGAAGATATTAAACTCCTTAGAGAGGAGAAAGATGGTAAGAAACTCCTTTACATTGAAGGAGTATTTTTGCAATCTGAGATCGTTAATCGTAATGGTCGTAAGTATCCTTTTGAAACTCTAAACAGAGAAGTACAAAGATACAACGAAGAATATGTAAAGTCTAATAGAGCTTTAGGCGAACTCGGTCATCCAGATGGACCTACAATAAATTTGGATAGAGTATCACATAAAATTGTAGAACTCCGCGCAGAAGGCAACAACTTCATGGGCAAGGCACAGATCCTTGATACACCTATGGGTAAGATTGCTAAGTCCCTTTTAGATGAGGGTGTTCAACTAGGAGTTTCTTCAAGAGGTATGGGAAGCATCGATAAAATGGAAGATATTTCTGTAGTAAAAGATGACTTCATGTTGACTACTGCTGCTGATATAGTGGCAGATCCTTCCGCACCTGATGCATTTGTTAATGGAATCATGGAAGGTAAAGAGTGGGTTTGGCAAAATGGTATCCTTAAGGAGACCGAAGTTGCTAAATACAAGGGAGCTATGGACGCGGCAAGTCGTGGAAAGCTCGAAGAAAGGACACTTCAAGTCTTTAATGACTTCCTTTCAAAACTTTGATTTAATAAATAAATCTAGTAATAATTATACGGAAACTACGAGGGAACTCAAAATGTCAGATATGCTTAACGAAAAGTTTGCGAAGTTAGCCGCTGAGAAGGAAATAGTTGTAGAGGACGATCAAACATCGATGCCTACTGTACAAGCAACTGTTATACCTGGAACAGGCAGCGATCCTTCACAAGTTTCTGACGCTCAGACTGCTAATTCTACAGCTGCTGGCGATCAAGGCACACAACCAACCGTCTCACCATCCGCAGCTCCAAGTGGGCAGTCAATAACTGACTTGGGTGGAAGTACAACTACTCCTAATGAGCACGATGAAGATGGAGAAGAAAATCCAGGTGCTAAGGCGGCTGCTCCTGTTGGAGATAAGGCAGCACAAAGCGATGGATCTGCTCAGACTGGTAGCATCAATGATGCTGGCGATCAGGGTACACAACCCACAGTTGGTGCTGAAGTAGCATACGGAACTGGAATTGGTAGTGCAGTTACATATCCTATTCATGCAGGATTTGAATTGGATGTTTCCGATGACATCAAAGCCCTATTAGAGGGAACAGAACTCTCTGAAGAGTTTGCCGAGAAAGCAAAGACAATTTTCGAGGCTGCTGTTAAAGCAAAACTTCAGGAAGAGTATAACAAGCTTGTAGAACACTTTGCCAAAGAAACAGAAGAGAAGATCGCCGTAGGTATTAAAGATCTCTCTGAAGATGTTAATGGTACAGTTAACTACGCCGTGAGACAATGGCTCGAAGAGAATCAGTTAGCCGTTGATCGTGGTATAAAGAATGAGATAACAGAAGACTTCATTGCAGGTCTGAAGAATCTCTTTGAAGAGCACTACATTTCTATCCCCGATGAGAAAGTCGATGTGGTAGAAGGTATGGCTGATCAAATTCGTGAGATGGAAACTCGCCTTGACGAACAGGTCAAGTCTAATGTGAAACTACAAACCCGTCTAAATGAGACTGCAAAAACAAATATTCTGAACACTGTTTCAGAAGGACTAGCAGATACTCAGAAGGACAAACTCAGCAAGCTCGCTGAAGCAGTTGAGTTCGTTTCTGAAGAAGATTACACCAAGAAAGTTAATACTCTCAAGGAGTCATACTTCAAAGAAGCAACCGCAACTCCTAGTGAGATTGCAAATGAGTCTCCAGTAGAAGGAGCATCAGATAAGGATGTGACACCAGCAATGGCAAGCTACCTTGATGCGATGAATCGCTGGAACGCTTAATTATAACCCTATTTACTTTTAAGTTAGAAAAATGTTTAACGCTAAAGCTCTAACAGAAAAGTGGGACCCTGTTCTAGGTCATGAAGGCGCAGGAGCCATCAAAGACAATTATAGAAAGGCAGTCACCGCTGTTCTATTAGAAAATACAGAAAATCAACTACGCGAAGAGCGTGGAATGATTAATGAAGCTTCTAACACTGTAGGTGCTATAGGTAATAACGCACTATCTGGATCTGGTCTTGATACCAAGACTGGTGGTCTAGCAGGTTTCGACCCTGTAATGATCAGCTTGATCCGCCGTGCTATGCCTAACCTCGTTGCATACGACATCTGCGGAGTTCAACCGATGAGTGGTCCAACAGGACTAATCTTCGCGATGAAGTCTCATTATCAAGAGCAAGGTTCAGCACTTCGTGCAGGCCCAGAAGCTCTATACAACGAAGCAGATTCAAGCTTCTCTGCTTCATCTGCTGGTCCCGCTGCTTACAACCAGACTAATGCTTCTGGTGGTAACGACACTCATCCTCGTGGTGACGGCGGTACTACAGACGCTAACCCAGGTCTTCTTAACGATACATCAGGAGGTGGTACAACTACTGGAAACTACGAACGTGGTGAAACAGGTATTGCCAGAGAAGACGCTGAAACTCTAGGATCAGGTTCAACCTTATTCAACGAAATGAGCTTCAGCATCGAGAAAACCTCGGTGACAGCTAAGACTCGTGCTTTAAAAGCAGAGTACACACTAGAACTTGCTCAAGACTTGAAAGCAATTCATGGTCTTGATGCAGAGCAAGAACTCGCTAACCTATTGTCTAGTGAGATCCTTGCAGAAATCAACCGTGAAGTTGTTCGTACAGTATATACAGTCGCTAAGTCTGGTGCTCAGAACAATGTTGCCAACGCAGGTGTATTTGACCTAGACGTTGACTCAAACGGAAGATGGTCAGTTGAAAAATTCAAGGGACTTATGTTCCAAGTTGAGAGAGATGCCAACGCAATCGCACAGCAAACTCGTAGAGGAAAGGGTAACTTTATCCTAACATCTGCTGATGTTGCTTCTGCACTTGCTATGAGTGGTACTCTTGACTACTCTTCAGGTCTAACTGGTCCTGGCGGTCCATCCGTTGGAGATGTAGATGACACTGGAAACCTACTTGTAGGTACAATGAACGGACGCATTAAGGTCTATGTTGATCCTTACTCTGCTAACGTTTCTGGAACACACTACTATGTTGTAGGTTATAAGGGTTCTTCACCTTATGATGCTGGACTATTCTATTGTCCTTATGTTCCTCTCCAGATGTTAAGAAGCATCGATCCATCAACCTTCCAGCCCAAGATTGGCTTCAAGACAAGGTATGGTATGGTTGCAAACCCATTCGTTGTAGCTGCTAATGGTACTCCTGACGCTGAGGCATTGACTCACGCAAGGAACCAGTACTACAGAAGGGTTCGCGTTGCAAACCTAATGTGATATTCGGTCACGATATCAAGATCAAAGGGGAGCTTCGGCTCCCCTTTTTTTATTAAATATAGTATGCTATAATAGTAACTATAAGGTTCGACACATGAACGGTAGATTAGACAAGGTTACAATGACTCACAAGTTGATCCGTTTAAAGCAGGAGTTGAAAGACAAATGTGATAGAGGAGAAATGGGTGAGTGGGAATGCATAGGTGCTGATAAGTATCTTAATAGATCCCTAGATGTCCTAGAAGAATACTACATGTAATGATACAAGAAACCGATTTCAGATACAGTACAGAGAAAATGAAACTTCGAGCTCAAGCTTTGAAGATCCTCATGAGTCATTTTGGTGAGGAGACTTATGGTGATTATCCGAATAGAGCAATCTATGAGTGTGCTAATGATTGGTGTGAAAAACAAGTAACCACTAATGGTCTTGTTAATTATTATAAGGCATACTACAGTAATGGAAACTATTGATCCTGGTAAAATATTTTCGATGAATCCAAATTATTGGAACATCAAGGAAAAGAAAATAGGTAGGTCAGAGAACAGGATCGTTGTAGTACATAATTTTTTTGAGAATCCTATTGCAGTAAGAGATTACGCACAATCACTTTCGTATGTTAATACGATAGAAGGTGAGGTAAGTGGAACACCAGGATTCATTCATAGGATAGGTAATGGTATATCAATTTTACAAGAACCAATTGTAAAACTTATTATGCATTCCTTTAATGCTAGTAATGATTTTCTAGTAAAGTGGGATAAGAATAAGTATACCTTTCAATCATATGATCCTTTAAAATCAGTCAGGGTAATGAGTCTGCATCCTCATATTGATAATATGAGATATGCTGCTGTTCTTTCATTGAATAAAGATGATGAATATATTGGAGATGATAATGGAACAGCATTTTGGAGACACAGTACTAGACAAGAAGAATACATCTGTAGTGATCATAACTACCGTGCTAAACGGATGGTGAATAGACCACCAGTGTATGTAAAATTAGATCCTTCCGCACATAATTTTGACGAATGGACTAGATATCATATAGAACAACACCACTTTAACAGTTTAATACTATATGAAGGTAACATGTGGCACTCTCCATATTTTACCGCAACCAAGTGGACAACTAACCGTTTAACTTTCAACGCATTCCTAGATTGATGGAGAACCTTAACCTAACAGTACTGTCGATAATAGTTGTAGCGTCATCGAGCTTGCTTTTAGTTGTGATTTGGGGTATACTAAGTATTAAAAGTTTGTTAAAGGAACGTTCCATAATAAAAAAGTTTGAACGCATGAAAAAAATGGCTCGTGGTATATGGGATGAAACAGACGATTAAGAGGAAGACTATGGATAAACACGACATTCCCTTTATAGGAGATTTTTATACAAAGGCAGAAGTAGATGCAATGGTTGCCGCTGCCCTTGATGAAGCTCGTGCTATTGATGAGAAGTCTATGGCAGAGCATAATTTCAAAGCAACTATCATCAGTATGATCCTCGGATTCATTTGTCTTGCTTTATTCCTTGACGGTACATTAAGATTGTTAGGAATTATACCACCTTTCATGGATATAGATATAAGTATAGTTGATAAGATTGCTGAGAAAGTAGAGACAGAAGTTCTACCTTTAATCAATCAGGCAAAAGGATATATACCCAGAATATGAACCCCTTAACTGATCTGCTTTTTACTATTACATGGTTTGTATTATTGGTATGGGCATTCAGAACAATGGCAAGAGGGTGGAATATGGAAGAACAAGAACCTAATAAGATAGATCTATCTCATCCAGAAATGAGAGACCTAAAGGATGGTGATGAACTACTAGTTGTAAACTTTGGTGAAGTAGAACCACAGGATCCTTTATACAAGTCAATGAAAGATCGTATTGATACTTTAAGGCAGGATGATGTGGATGACGAGGATGATGACGATAACGATGGGGATGTGCCAGCTAGATTAGTGGGTGCTCCTAAGTAGACAAAATTCAGAATTGCTGTTATAATATCTAAATACAGTTACTTATTCTGGAGGCTGCCATGTCTACTAATGTTAAGTTCACAAAGAGTTTTGCCGAGTATATTAGGGAAGAGTTAAAGTACTACGATGAGCATCCAGAAGAAAAGGATCCAATAGAGGCACACTCTAATGAGATGGTTTCATATGAGGTGGAATATACAACAGGCGAATAATGGATTATAAAACTTCAGGAGTTGATATAGAAGCAGGTAATGCTTTTGTAAATAAACTCAAAGCCAAAGCCCCTTCTATAGGTGGCTTTGGTGGTATGTTTAAGGTTCCTCCTGACTACGAGGAACCTATTTTAGTATCTGGTGCTGATGGTGTTGGAACTAAAATGAATATAGCAAGGGTATTTAATGACTATACTACTATTGGTATAGACCTTGTTGCTATGTGTGTTAATGATGTGATTACATCTGGTGCTAAACCATTATACTTTTTAGATTATGTTTCTACTAAGAAGATAGATGAGAATGTTGCTGACATTATGGTTGGCATTCTTAAGGGGTGTGAGATAGCAGGAGTAGAATTAATAGGTGGAGAAACTGCTGAACATTTCAGACAAGGTGATTATGATCTTGCTGGTTTCTGTACTGGTATAGTAGAAGACTATCTAACAATTACTGGTGTAGGTATTAAACCAGGTGATAAGATAATTGGTGTAGCAAGTAGTGGTCTGCATAGTAATGGGTATACTCTCATTAATGATATGCTATGGAGGCATAAGATTTATTATAAAGATACTCCAGAATTAATTACTCCTACACACATCTATTCACCAATGGTTGAAAAACTATTAGGTGAGACTGATTCTATCTTTGGTATGGCACACATCACTGGTGGTGGATTACTAGAGAATGTATCCAGAGTTATTCCTGATGGATTGGAAGCAAGGATAGTGGACAGTTCATGGACTGTCCCAGACATCTTCACAAAGGTTCAGAATAATGGTAACATATCGGATGACGAAATGAAGAAGGTATTCAATCTTGGTATTGGATACTGTTTGATTGTTCACCCAGAAGCAGCCAATGATATAGTGCAAATTATAGATGAGGACTGCTGGATTATTGGTGAAATAAATACTAAAACTTAGGATGTAACAAATGGCACAAGAAACTATTAAATTTATCATCCGTCAAGATGGTATGGTAACAGAAGAAGTCATGGGTGTCTATGGAGATGCTTGTGAGAGATTAACAAAGCGTGTTGAGGATGCCTTAGGTCATGTACATTTCACGCAAGAGACATCAGATCATTATGTAACCCCAACTGTAACGGAGCAACAAAATGTCACACTTTAGTACCATTAAAACTCAGTTAAAGAATAAGGAGACATTATTAGAAGCATTAAATCTTCTACAGTGTAATGTTAAAGAGAAGCAGGATCTAGTTATAGAGAACCCATCTCATGCAGAAGATCATCCTGTTATGAATGCTTGTATTGGAGTAGCACCTGACATTGGGTTCTGTTGGAACGAACATACAGGTAGTTATGATCTATATTCTGATGAGCAGACATGGAGTTTACCTACTCCACCTTCTAGGTTTATTGATAAGGTAACTCAGCAGTATGCGAGGATGACTGTTCATAATACTATGAAGGAAGATGGATGGCAGGTAGCAGAAGAATGGGAGATGGATGATAACTCTATTGAGTTAACTCTTACAAGATGGACTTAGATGATAGCAAACATTCTAAAAAATAAATCCAAGGAGTTAAGGGAAGCAGGTATACCACTACCCAAAACAAAACAGGAAGCCATTGCTTTAGGTACAACTAGATTTGTACCTGAGGATGGTATAGAAAGAGTGTTAAGACAATATGGATCCAAGAAATTTCCTAATGGATCCATAGAATTAGCATCAAGTCGTAAGAGGAATGTAGGATGTTCTCATCCTAAACGGAAACATCGCATACAATCCCAGACTGATCCTAATGTAGATAAGCAAGCATACGCAGAGATTTGTGCAGATGCTGCTTTTAATGAATGCGAAGCACATCATATTATGCCGTTGGCAAGATGCCAACCAATGTTTGAGGGTAAGACAGAAGAAGAACGACAAGCAATAAGAGATAGAGATGCTAAATTTGGAATCTATTATGGTAATGACGCACGAAATATAATGGTTCTGGATTGGCGTACACACAAAGAAGTACACGAAGAGTATAATGCTCTTGACAGACACTTGAAAATGTTAGACAATGTATCAAGCACTACCACCAGAATTACATATCAAGGATAGTCCTATTGCAGGGCAAGGTATCTTTGCTAGAGAAGATATAGATGCTATGATGTATCTTGGTATATCTCATGTGGTTGTGGATGAAACTATCTACAGAACTCCTCTTGGTGGATTCATAAATCATTCAGAAGATCCTAACTGTATCAAGTGGGAAGAGAAAGGATTGTATTATATAAAGACTCTAAGAAAAATACACAAAGGTGAAGAACTCTTTTTGAAGTATACTTTTTATAAGATAAATAAAGTATAGCTTGGGAAGTTGGCATGGCGGCTAATTGGTATAAAGAACAACCAACAAATAGAAATTTTTTAAACCCTATTGGTTTCCAATTAAAGTTGGAAAAGTTTGCAGGGGTTGATTTCTTTTGCCAATCTGCTAATGTACCTGATATTTCAATGCCAGTAACTGATGTACCATCACCATTTAGGTCATTGCCTATAGTTCCTGGTGGTGGAGTAGAGTTTGGAGATCTTAGTGTAGAGTTTATTATTGATGAAGATCTTAAAAACTATATGTCTATTCATAAATGGATAAGGGCAAATGGTAGAGCAGACTCTAATGATAATACTCCACCAAAAGATGAGTATACTCAGGGTCAGTTACACATTTTAACTTCATCATTTAATCCAGCATTTGTTGTAGACTTTAGGAATATATTTCCTATGAATTTGACATCGATGAACTTTGATGCTAAAGTTAGTGATGTAGATTATATCACAGCATCAGTAACATTCAAATTCCAAGAGATGTTTATTCGTGATAAGAACTTTACTAATATTTCATGAACTTTGAAACTCTTCGTAATAAATTTGAGAAATTAAGAGAAGACTGGACAGAGGATAGTCATGTAGACTTCCAGTTTAAGAACAAAGAATATAGTGCTGACCTAGCACAGATCGCATTAGACATCCCCTTCTGCCATAATAAATACTTAAACCACTACACTGATATATCTCAGATTAAAACCTCACTTGAGTTTGAAATTCGCAAACTTATTAGAGAGAAGCGTGAATACTATGGAGGAGAAGCTGACGCAAAAGTCTATGCTGAAAAACCTTTTGGTAGTAGGATCTCAACTCAAGATAAGATGAAAGT